>Ga0065721_10049855_pt1 | contig 26227 bp, 26 predicted proteins | sample Mesricmetagenome_FD_59108 | JGI IMG/M metagenome (GOLD analysis project Ga0065721, IMG submission 59108) | Mesophilic microbial community from rice straw/compost enrichment Sample: eDNA_1 v2 (version 2) | ecosystem: Engineered > Solid waste > Grass > Composting > Bioreactor | place: USA: Davis... | reverse complement strand
GGCCCCGCCGATGCCGCCGAACGCCATAAGCAGGCTAGTCGTCCGCTCGGTCATGCCGGGAACCGCCCGGTTGGCGAAGACGAGCGCGATCGCGAACATGCCCGACATCGCCAGACCCGCCAAGCCGATGAACGCGAAGATCGCCCACGTGCTGTCCATCCCGCCCATCAGCACGAACGCCGCGGCCGCGACGACGCACGTCGCCAACAAATACGCGCCCCCGCCCCAGCGGTCCGCGGCTTGCCCGGATACGATCCGGCCGACGGCCATCGCGCCCCAGAACAGGCTGAGCGACAGCGAGGCCGCCGATTCCGTCAGCCCGTTCTGATTCACGAGCAACGACGGCAAATAGTGGACGAAGCTCATCTCGAAGCCGACGTACACCGCGAAAAAAGCCGAACAAGCCGCGAGAACGACGATGGCCCGCCCGCGGTTCGGCATGCCTCGCAGTCCCGAGCCCGCATGCGCGGCCGCCTCCGGAGGCCGATCCAGAATTTTCGGCCAATAGATCCACCAGGCCGCCATCGTGATCGCCGCCATTCCTCCGACGACCCCGAAAGCCGCCATCCACTGTCCGTTCGCGATCAACGCCGCCCCCGCGAACGGCATCAGCAGCGCCCCGACGCCGAAGAAGATTTCCACCCGGCTCATCGCGACGTTCGCGTTCCCTTGCGCCGAGCCGATGATGAACGAGCCGACGACCGCTTCGGTGATCCCGAAGCCCACGCCCGCGAACGGAGCCGCCGCGAGCATCGTGCCCCATGACGGCTGGAACGCGTACACGAGCTCGGCCGCCGCCATCACTCCCAAGGCTCCGAGCAGCAGCGGCTTCTTGCCGATTCGCCCCATCAGCCAGGGCGACAGCAGAATGCCGACCAGTCCGCCGAGGAACTGGTTCATGACCAGCTGCCCGCCGTCCCCGTATTTGATTCCGTAAGCCTCGACCATCGGTTCCATGACCGTGCCGACGACCAATTGCCCGATTCCGACAACCAAGTACGCGATGCAACCTAAGATGACAAGCCTGCCCATCCTGCGATTCCCCTTTTTCCGACGCCGACGCTCGATTTTCAACCTCCCTATCATACCACGTTCCCGGTCCGAAAGGAGCGCAGACTCCGCGTCCCGATTCCCTTATAATAGAACTAATCCGGCAGGCGACTGCCGCGCGCAAGGGAGAGAAATCATGAACGACAAAGAGATCCCGCCCCTCCGGCTCCGGCCGATGACCGAAGAGGACGGGCAAGCCGTCTGCCTTTGGCGTTATCCCGAGCCCTACCACCTCTTCCGGTGGCCCGCTTGGGACGCGATGGTCGAGCACGGCAAAGAGTTCGCCGACCCGGACATCCGCGCCAGCCAGTACCTGTCGGTTCGAAACGGGGACAACGGCGAGCTGGTCGGCTACGTCCAGCTGTTTCCGATGGACCGGGCGATCCGGCTCGGCATGGGCTTGAGGCCCGATTGCTGCGACAGGGGATGGGGAACCCCGCTGACGAAAATGGTCGTCCGGGAAGCGATGCGCCGGCAGCCCGGAGCGGAAGTCGACCTGGAAGTGGAGAAATGGAACGTTCGCGCGATCCGGACCTACGAGAAGGCGGGCTTCGTCGTGACGGACCGTTACGACCGCCGCGCCACGCACGGCATCGTGAGCGTCTATTGCATGGTATGGCATAATCGGTGAAAGCTCTTCATAAAACTGTAGAGATCAACCAAGAATGCGTGTGCTCCGGTCAGGCAGTTGTACCAGAAAAGGGTGCGATACCCCCACTAAGGAGGCTGTTATCGGAATGAAGGCGCTCAACGTCATCAGTCTGCTGATCATTATTCTGGGAGGTTTGAATTGGCTGTCCGTCGGCTTGTTCGAGTACGACGTCGTCAGCGAGCTTTTCGGAGGGGCAGACGAGATCGGTTCGCAGATCGTATATACCGTCGTCGGAATCGCCGCGTTGTATGCGCTGGCCTTGCTGCCGAAGGTGACGAAAGATTAGGCGATTCGCCGCCCGCGGGTTCGTCTCGGCCTTATCGCCGAACGAATCCGCGTTTTTTTAGGTCTCCGAAGCCCAGGCCCCGATTGCGGGGGCGTTTCAGGCCTCCGACTCCAACGCCTCGTAAGCTTTCGCCGACTCGACATCGAGCGCCGTCAAGCCGCCCGAGTGCCAAGTCGTGAGCCTCAGCGTGACCTTCCGGTAATCGATTCCGATAAAAGGATGATGATTCCGCTCCTCCGCGATCCCCGCCACCCGGTTCACGAATGCCACCGCCTCCGTAAAGGAGGGAAAAAGCCTCGTCCGGACGATCCGTTTGCCGCCGTCCTCGACCTTCCAACCCTCCAGCTCCTTCAACGCGGCCTCCAACTCCCGCTCCGTTAACAAAGGCTGTTTGCCCATGCGCCTTCCTCCTTTTTTCCATCCTTCTCCTCAGGCCCCGCCCGGCCCGCCGCTCCGACGAATTTGCGAAAAACGGACAACATCTCTAAAGCTTTCGCCCCGTTCTGTCGATAAACCTAGTATCGTGTCGGTTGTGAGGGCAATCTCCTGTCGCGTACATAACATTCTTCCATATGCCGGGGTGTACGATGAAAAATTCAACGATTATTGGTTTAGTACTAGGTCTTATCGCGCTTCTCTTGGGGATGGTCCTCAAGGGCGCGCCGCTCGTAAGTCTGATTAACAATCCGGCTGCTTACGTCATCATTCTCGTCGGTACCGCCGCGTCGGTCTTCATGGCGTTTCCGATGTCCGACTTGGCCAAGGTGCCTAAGCTGTTCAAGCTGATCTTCGCCGAACCGAAGCTCCTTCCTCGCCAGCAGCTGATCGGCATGTTCATGGAATGGGCGACGATCACTCGCCGCGAGGGGCTGCTCGCCCTGGAAGCCCGCGTTGACGAGATCGAAGACCAATTCCTGAAGACCGGAATGCGTATGATTATCGACGGCAACGATCAAGATTTCGTTCGGGACGTCCTCCTCGAGGACATCTCGGCGACGGAAGACCGCCATCGCGCCGGCGCGCAGATCTTCTCCCAAGCGGGGATGTACGCGCCGACGCTCGGGGTGCTCGGGGCCGTTATCGGACTCGTCGCCGCGCTCGGCAACCTGGAGGAGATGTCGGCGCTCGCGCATGCCGTAGCGGCCGCGTTTATCGCGACGCTGCTCGGGATTTTCACCGGCTACGTGCTCTGGCACCCGATCGCCAACAAATTAAAGCGGCTGTCCAAGCGCGAGATCGATCTGAAGCTCATGATGGTCGAAGGGCTGCTCTCGATTCAATCGGGCGTATCCACGATCGCCATCCAGCAGAAGCTTCTCGTCTTCCTGACGCCGACGGAACGGACGGCCTTCGTCGAGAAGGAGGAGTCGCAACGTGAGCAAAAAACGGCATGAACCGCATGAGGAGCACGCGGACGAGTCCTGGCTCCTTCCCTATTCGGACTTGATGACGCTGCTGCTCGCCCTCTTTATCGTTCTTTACGCGGCGAGTTCGGCGAATACGGCGAAATTCGAAGAGTTGAGCAAAGCCTTCAAGAGCGCCCTCAGCTCCGGCATCGGCATTCTCGACAACGGCGGGATCACCGAAGACGACCAGTTGAGACGGCGCACGGCGGAGGACGAGAACCGTCTCGACAACGGTACGAGAAAATCCCGCGAGACGTTGAAGCAAGAAGAGCAGCAGAACCTCGAGCAGTTGCAGAAAGATCTGAATAAATACATTCAGAAGAACGGACTGTCCACGCAATTGGAGACGCAGCTCAATCAATCGCAGCTGCTCATCACGATCCGGGACAACGCCTTGTTCCCGTCGGGAAGCGCCACGCTGAAGGAAGAATCGCGACAGCTGGCCACGGCGATCGGCAATATGCTGCAGCAGTATCCGGGATACGATATTCTCGTCACCGGGCATACCGACAATCAACCGATCAACACGGCCGAATTCCCGTCGAACTGGGAGCTCAGCTCCGAGCGGGCGCTCAACTTCATGAAGATCCTGCTGCAGAATCCCGCCCTCGATCCGGTCCGGTTCAGCGCGACCGCCTACGGCGAGTTCCGTCCGCTGGAAACCAACGCGACGGAAGCCGGCAGAGCCGTCAACAGACGCGTCGAAGTCTCGATCCTGCGCAATTACATCGAGCCGGCGGACGGTAGCAACGAAATCTCGTTAACCGCGATCGCGAACGAAGGCAAGCAAGAGACCCAGCCGGAAGCGAATCAAGAAGCGCAACCCGCGCAGTAATTTCGAAACCTCATGAAACGTCCGGAGAGCCTAGCGCTTTTCGGGCGTTTTTGCATATGGACATTCCTCTATCGGCTTCCTTGCAGCTTCTTGCCGTCGTAGACGTGTACCCCTAAGCCGGAGCTTCCATGGGCCTCCCGGATCATCGAAGCCGCGACGTCGTCCGCCCGGACGGCCTTGTACTTCGCGAGCGGCCCCCCGATCAGCGGATTCGCCGCCTTCATGAGGACGGTCGCGACGCTTTCCCCGCGCCGATGCTCTTCCCGGTCGCCGAGCAGCAGCGACGGCCGGAAAACATGCAGCTTCGGAAGGCCGAGCGCCGCCAAATCCCTTTCCAGCTCTCCCTTGACCCGGCTATAAAAGATAGAAGATTTCGCGGAGGCCCCGATCGCCGACACCAACAAATATTGCTTCGCTCCCGTAGCCGCCGCTTGGCGTCCGAGAGCCATAGGGTAGTCGTAATCCACCCTCCTGAACGCCTCTTGCGACCCGGCCCGCTTGATCGTCGTCCCGAGCGCGCAGTACCAGTCGTCTCCCCGCACGTCGGCCAACGCTCCCGGCAACGTCTCCAGAGTAACCGCCGTCGCCGTCAGCTTGGGATGCTGAACGGGCAGCGCTTTACGGGTGAGCGCGATCACCCGCCCGTACCGAGGATCGGCGAGCAGCCGCCGTAGAAGATGGGCGCCGACCAGACCCGTAGCGCCCGCGAGAACCGCCGTTTTGACCATGGATGACATGCTCCGTCCCTCTTTCCTACGATGATGCTGATTTCTCTTCCATTGTACCAGCGGACGGCCCGTTTTCCCATTCCCGAAGCAGACGGGCGAGCTCCGACCAGCTGACCTTCCGGTCCGGATGAGGCGCCGGTTCGGGGAGAAGCCTCCGGCCGTGAAGCCACTTCATCTGCTCGCTGCTTAAGGAAGACCAGTCGACCGTTCCGGTCTTTCGGATCGGCGGCTTGACGGGGGGCTGCTCCTCATGGCGATAAGCCGGCTTTCTCCACGCCTCTCCTTGCCCTCTCCATTCCAGCATGCTCCGCCACATCGCCACGACGTACTGGCCGTAACGCAGGTTGCCGGAATGGGACCATTTCCCGTTCAAGTCTTCCCAGCACGGCGCTTGGCCTCTCCAGCCGGACTTCTCGAGAAACGCCAGAGCGCGGCGCTCCGTCGGATCGTTCCCTTCGGGCAATCCGAACTCCATCGCGAACGCGTACAGCAGCCGCACGCGAGACTCGATGGCGGCTTCGTCTTCCCAGTCCTTTCGGACGAACGCCGCCCAAGACGGCCCGGAGAGCTCCGACGTCCAGCCTCTCGTGTCGTACGTCGCCTGGCAATACGCAACGTCTCCCCGGATTCCGTACTTGTTCCCCAAGCGGAAGAACGCTTCCGCGTTATCCGGGGCCTGCGGATTTCTGCGTCTCGCGTACGCCAGCATTCTCTCGGGAGAACAGCAGCTCTCCCCAAGCAGAGACAGCTTTCCCGTCGGCTCCAATTCGGGATGGCTCCGAAAGACCGAATCGACTTTGCCCAACTCCGCTCGCTCCCCTCTTCCGCCCGCCGGACAGTCTGTCCGACTTCTGATGAAAGTATATTCGAGGTCCCTTCGGATTTGAACTTATTTGCCAACCTGATACAATTGTACTCAGTTGTACACATCGTTATAAACACAAACTGTGTATAAATCTGTGGGTAACTAGGGGGTTATCCACAGATTTATACACAGCATGTTAACATCGAATACATGTTCGCTGAGTAAGGAGTAGAGTTATGCACTTGGAAGAAGACGAACGGTGGATGCGCGAAGCCATTCGCCAGGCCCGCATCGCCGAGAGCCTGGGAGAGGTTCCGATCGGGGCGGTCATCGTCCGCGACGGAAGCCTCGTAGGCGTCGGATATAATTTGCGGGAGAAAGACAAGGATCCGACCGCTCACGCGGAGATGATCGCGATCCGGGAAGCGAGCGAACGCCTCCAGGCGTGGCGTCTGCTCGGCTGCACGCTGTACGTCACCCTGGAGCCTTGCCCGATGTGCGCCGGAGCGATCCTTCAATCCCGCGTGGAGCGCGTCGTATACGGGGCACCCGATCCGAAAGCCGGTTGCGTGGGCACCTTAATGGATTTGCTGCAAGATTCGCGTTTTAACCATGTGTCGCCTTGGACGTCAGGAGTGCTTCACGAAGAATGTTCGGCTTTGCTGACCGATTTCTTCCGCAGGCTGAGAAGCCGTTAATACCGGTACCGTGCAAGCCTCGGACTGCTTGCGGTAATCCGACTCTTTTTTGCGCAGACGTTGGAGCTGAATGATCAAGCGATCCGCTTCCTCGCTCACCGCCACGATCTCCGGATCGGTCAGATTGCCCAAGTCGTTGGCCATCTCGCACAATTGACTTTGCAACTGCTCTAGGCGCCGAATCAATTGCGTGGATTCTCGTTCCGTCATCTGACCGCTCCTTTCTGCCAGGGTGGAAGCCTTCGTCAAGCTTTGTCATACACCGCTAGGATTATAGAACTACATCCATTATAGGACAAATTTTCCCAAATTTTTGTAGAACAATGTCGAGTGCGAACAAACATTCTTCAAATTTTTTTCGACAAAATTAGGTATATACGACTAGTTCTAAAGACTCTCATCCAGGAAAGGAGATCCAAACGTGGCCCCTTGCATCTTACTCGTGGAAGACGACGATTCCTTGCACCGCGGCATTCAGTTCACGCTGCAGCAGGAAGGCTTCGGCGTCGTCTCCGCCCGCAGCTTGACGGAAGCGCGAGCCGCGCTGGCGCGAGGCGATGAGCTCAGCCTGCTCTTGCTGGACGTGCAGCTGCCCGACGGCAACGGCTTCGACTTCTGCTCCGAGGTTCGGAGGACCAGCGACGTTCCGATCATCTTCCTGACGGCGAGCGATCAGGAATTCGACATCGTCCGCGGCCTGGATCTCGGGGGAGACGATTACATCACGAAGCCTTTTCGCCTGAGGGAATTTCTGTCGCGCATCCAGGCGGTTCTGCGAAGACGGGCTCCCGCCTCCCGGGACGACGTGCTGACGGCCGGTCCTTTGACATTGAACGTTTCCGAGATGCGGCTCGACAAGGAGGGACGGGAGATCCCGCTCAGCGTGACGGAATTCAGGCTTCTTCTTATGCTCATGTCCCATCCCCGCGCCGTGATGTCGAAAGACCAGATCATCCGGCAAGTCTGGCCGGACGGAGCCGAAGTGCTGGACGACAACACGGTCGCGGTCAACGTCCGCCGTCTGCGGGAGAAGATCGAAGACGACCCGCAGGAGCCTCGGTTCCTGACGACGGTCAGAGGAGCCGGTTACCGATGGAACGTCTAGACAACGAGAGCCCCGGCAGCTTGGCGCAATACTGGCGCAATCCGTCCGTCCGCAACCTGACCGCGATCCTGGGCATTCTTTTCCTCCTCGCCGTCGCTTTTATTCTTATCTTTAACCATTATTCCTCCTCGAAACTCAAGCACCAATGGCTGGATCGAGAGACGGCCCTGCTGGGCAACCTGGCTATGGAAAATCCCGAATGGGCGGAAAAGTGGCTTCTTCTGCTCGCCGAATCGAATGAAGCTTCCCCCGAGGCGCTCGCGGAAGGCCGTCAAGTGATGGAACGCTACGGTCTGGATGCCGCGGCGGGAACCCGATGGTTGCCCGTCATCGGCGACTACCGAGAGCGCGCGCTATGGATGCTGCTCGCGGGCGCGGCCGCGCTCTTCGCGCTGGCCGCGGTTTTGCTCTATCGCGAGACGGCCAAGCAGCTTCGCGTCGTTCGCCGCTTGGCCGTCTCGATGGAGGACGCCGTGAAGCGCAATCGGCCGATGTCCTACCGGCTATACGGAGAAGGGGACCTCGGCCTTCTGGCCAGCGGAGCGCAGGAGCTGTCTCTGCGACTGCGGGAAACGATCGACCAGCTGCACCGGGAGAAGACCTTCCTGAAGGATACGGTCGCGGACATCTCCCATCAGCTTAAGACGCCCCTCGCTTCCTTGACGATCTACGTCGACCTTCTGCAGGGCGGCCGGGTGGACGAGGCGCACGCCCAAGAATTTCTGGAGCGGTGCCGGGCCGAGCTCGATCGCATGGAATGGCTGATTCTGACGATGCTGAAGCTGGCGCGGCTGGAAGCCGACGCGCTCGAGATGAACGTCAAGCCGGCCAAGCTCGGGGATACGGCCCGGCAAGCGGCCGAATCCGTCCGAAGGCTCGCCGAAGAGAAAAACGTGCGCATCTCGTTCGATCCTTCCGACGAGGAGCTCGTCGTCTCCCACGACCCGCACTGGCTCGGGGAAGCGATCGCGAATCTGCTTAAGAACGCGATCGAACACAGCCCGTCCGGCAGCGCCGTCAGCGTGGGCTGGGAGGAGACGCGAGTCTTCACCCATCTGCGCGTCATGGATAGCGGTCCGGGCATCGATCCCCGCGACGCGCCCCATATTTTCAAGAAATTTTACCGCAGCTCCAAGGAAGGCCACGGCGTCGGCCTGGGTTTGCCGCTGGCCAAGTCCATCGTCGAGAAGCACGGCGGCGTTCTCTCCGCGTCTCCGAATCCGGAGGGCGGTACCGTTTTCCGCGTGAACCTGCCTCTGCGCGCCTTCCCGCCCGAATCTCCGAAGCTTACGGAACTGTAAGCGTCGGCCCCTCCGGCCTGTAAGGTTGCGGCGATATACTGAAGGCGTTGGGAGCGGGCCGGAGTCCGCGAATCCCATGCTCGGAGGAGGAAAACGATGATGAACGTCATTAGCGCGGACGGGTTAAGCAAAACCTATGGCAAAGGGACGACGAAGGTCCACGCGCTCCAAGAGGTATCCTTTGGCGTCGGCCAAGGGGAATTCGTCGCCGTCGTCGGCAAGAGCGGCTCGGGGAAAAGCACCCTGCTGCACATGCTGGGAGGCTTGGACAAGCCCAGCGGCGGCTGCGTCCATATCGACGGAGAAGACTTGTACGCCCTGAAGGAGAAGGACCGGGCGGTGTTCCGGCGCCGGAAGATCGGCTTTATTTTTCAATCGTACAACCTGATCCCCGTCTTGAACGTGGAGGAGAACATCCAGCTCCCGCTGCTTCTCGACCATCGCCAGCCCGACCGGGCGTACGTGAACGATCTGATCCATACGCTCGGCCTGCACGAGAGAAGGAAGCATCTGCCCTCGGAGCTGTCCGGCGGACAACAGCAGCGGGTCGCGATCGGGCGAGCGCTCGCCTACCGCCCGGCCATCATACTGGCCGACGAACCGACGGGCAACCTGGACAGCGCCAACGGCCGCGAGGTGATCGAGCTGCTGAAGCTCGCGGTTCGCCAATACCATCAGACCGTCATGATCATCACCCACGACATGAACGTCGCCGCCGAAGCCGACCGCGTCCTGAACCTCCAGGACGGAAAGCTTCTGAGCGACTCGAAGAGCGCGGGGAGGAACGTATGAGAAGCTACGGAGCAATGGCGGGACGGTATCTGAAGCAGCAGCGCAAGCGCACGCTCCTGACCATTGTCGGCATCGTTCTGTCGGTAGCCCTGATCAGCGCGCTCGGAACGATGGGGCAGACGCTGAAGGACAATTTTATCGCGAATACGAAAAATACGGACGGCAGCTTTTATTTCGGCTATAGCAAGCCTACGCCGGAGCTCTACGACACGTTGCGCAAAAATCTGCTCGTCGATCGGCTCGGCTATTACCGTTCCGGGGAATCGACGGCGTTGGACGGCTCGGTCGCGGTTGCGGTCGGAGCCCTGGACGAGGACGGGCTGGAGCTGCTGCCGATCCACCTTCACGAAGGACGCCTGCCGCGGCAGCCGGACGAGGTGATCCTCGAAACGTGGCTCCTGGAGCACCTTCCCGGCAATCCCGGGTTGAACGACACGGTTTCTCTGTCGGACCTCGAAGGCCGGCAGCGGGAGTATCGGATCGTCGGCTTGCTGAACAACGAGAAAAACAGTCAAGTGAACGCTTTTTCCCGCGCGTTTACTTACGCGGACGAAGCAACGAAGCTGACGGTCGATGAGAATACGCTGCTGGTGCTGACGCTGAAACCGGGTGTGGACATCAGCGATCAGATCGAAGCTTTCACGAAGCTGAACGACAGCCTGTTCACGAACTTCGAGCTCCTCGCGATCATGGGCGAGTCCGGGGACCATAATCTCACCCGGGTGCTCGTCGTCATCTTCGGCACGTTGATCGGCCTTGTGGTGTTGTCCACGGTAGCCGTGATTTACAATGCTTTTCACATCGCGGTGTTGGAGAGAGTTCGCCAGTTCGGCCTGCTTCGCACGCTGGGCGCTTCGCCCGGGCAGATCCGCAATCTGGTGCTTCGCGAAGCCGCCGTCTTATCGGCCATCGGCGTGCCTCTCGGCCTGATCGTCGGCTGGTTCGGCCTATGGCTCGTGCTGCGCCTGATGAGCGAAGCCGGCATGCGAATTCTCATGATGGACACGTTCGAGCTCACGTTCCACTGGTGGATCATGGCCGGAAGCTTGGCCGTAGGATTTCTCGCGGTCTATCTGGCGGCCTGGCTTCCCGCCCGCAAAGCTTCCTCCGTCTCGCCGGTCGACGCCGCCAAGGGCGCCGGCAGCATCGTGAGGGAATCGTACCGGCGAATGAAGATCCCTTCCCCGTTAAGTCTCGCGGGGATCGAGGGCAAGATGGCCTCGAACAACGTCCGGCGGAATCGGACGAAATTCCGGATCACGACGTTCTCCATCATGGTCAGTATTATTCTTTTTATCGTGTTTCATTATTTCACCCAGCAGATGCTGACCCTCACGACCACGACGAACGAGAACGACCGGGTCGCTTTCCAATTGACGCGCGCCGCCATCGTCGATTCGGAGGGCAACGAGGGCAACGCCGCGCCGGACCCCGTCCGCCTCGTTCCGGACGAGATGATCCGGGAGATCGCCGAGCTGCCGGGCGTCTACGGGGCGTATGGACTGTATCCATCGCTCGCCCTCTCTACGCTCGTGCCGGATGACGTATTCAACCCGGATCTCGTCGAAAAAACGGATCTGGCGTTCCCTCGCGAGACACTGGACGGAGAGGAAGGAATCCGGGTGCCTACGCGCGTCGTTCTCTACGACGAAGCCCGATTTGCGGAGGCCGCCAACTACTTGCGGGCGGGGACGGCAAATCCGGCCGAGCTCGCGGAAGAAGACGGCGTGCTGATTCTCCAGACGGTCAAGCCCCTTCAGCGCGACGGCAAGAGGGCGATCCTGGATCTCGCGCGATTCCAAGCCGGAGATTCGCTCACGATCCGTACGCAAGCTTCGGCTCTGCCCGAAGTGACGGTGAAGGGAATCCTGTCGGAGTCGCCGTTCGGTTCCTCCTATTCGGAAGGACAGTTGACGGTCATCGCGACGAAGCCGACCTTCGCCAAGCTTCTGGCAGCCGCTTCGGACGAGTATCCCGCTTCCGACTATCATGCGGAACGGTACGGCGTGGAGGTCGCGCTGAAGGACGGCGCGGACGCGGAGCCGATTCGCGCGAAGCTGAAGGAAATCGCCCGCCTCCATCCGGGCACGAGCCTGATCGACTACGCCGAGAACCAGAAGGAAACGCGGAACTTCAATATGCAGATGCGAATCTTCGTCTACGGCTTCATCCTCGTCATCGGGCTGATCGGAAGCCTGAACATTATCAACACGGTACAGACAAACCTGCTGTTGCGGCGCCGCGAGATCGGTCTCCTGCAGGCGGTCGGCATGACCATGGGCCAGATTCGGAGGATGGCTACCGCGGAGGGGCTCTGGTTCGGGGTCATCGGAAGCTTCTGGGGCATTCTGATCGGCTCGGGCTTCACGTATTTCCTCTACGTGCAGCTGTCGAACGTGCAAGGCTTCCCGTTCGAGTTCCCGTGGGGCGCATCCCTGATCGCTTGCGCGGCCGCGCTGCTCGTCGGCTTGTTCGCGGTGCAGGGCCCGCTTAGGCGGATGGAGAAAGCGAATTTGCTGGAGGAATTAAGAGAGGAAGCGTAAGCGAATAAAGGCGATCCCGCGACTGCCGTTATTTTTTCGGCAAGCGGGATCGCCCTTTTTGTTGCGGTTATGCTTTAGCCGGGCCGCTGGAATCCCGAATGACCAGCTCGGTCGGCAGAATCTCCTGCGGAGCCGGGAGCTCCTCGTCGTTGATGAGCCCGTCGAGCAGCTCTACGGCCCGGCGTCCGATCGCGGCCATATCCTGCCTGACGGTCGTCAGCGCCGGACGCACGTACGCGGCCATCTCGATATCGTCGAAGCCGATGACCGATATATCGTCCGGCACGGACAAACCCGCGTCCCGGATCGCGTCCATCGCCCCGATCGCGCTCATGTCCGAGCAGCAGATGACGGCGGTCGGAGGCTCGGGAAGCCGAAGCAGCTCGTTCATGGCCTTGTAGCCCGTCTCGCGCGTATAGTCTCCTGCGGCCACGTACTCGTCCCGGTAAGGAAGGCCTTGCGCGTCCAATCCGGCGCGATAGCCCTCGAATCTCCGTCCGTTCGCGTACGACTCCTTGTTGCCGCTCAGGAAGGCGATGCGGCGATGGCGCAGCTCGGCCAAATAGGATACGGCGTCTATGACCGATTCCCGGTTGTCGGAGCTGATATACCCCGCGCGCCCTTCTTGGATGTCCAAGTCGATGAATACCGTCGGGATGCCCGATTCGATCAGCTCTCCGAAATCCATGTCGTCATGCTGGAAGCCGAAGACGACCACGCCCTCGACGTTGCGGCTCTGGCAATGGCGGACAAAGCTGTAATCCTTGTTCCAGGATAATTGGGCGAGGTAGATCAAGTCATAGCCTTTCGCCTTCAGAGCCTCTTCCATGCCGGTGAGAATCCGGGCGAAGAACGGATGGGCTAGCCCCGCCGTCAAGAACATGCCGATCGTCATCGAACGACGTCCGACCAGGGAACGGGCGGCCAGATTCGGCCGGAACTGGAGCTCCTTGACGTGGTGCAGCACCTTCTCCTTCGTCAACCGGTTCACCGTCGTATATCCGTTCAATACTTTGGACACGGTCGCCACCGACACGCCCGCCGCTTTGGCCACGTCCCTTATGTTGGTCGCCATTTCCGGCCCCTCCGTCCGTTCGCTTCTCGTCGTCGTTACGCCTTGATGTCGATGTTACCACAACGCGCCCGACCCTGCACCATCCGAACGCGAAACGGCTCGGCCGAACGCAATTTCCTTTTGCTCCGGCCATGGATTATGCTATAATGAAATCCGTTGCGGCTCCGTAGCTCAGTGGATAGAGCAACGGTTTCCTAAACCGCAGGTCGGAGGTTCGAGTCCTCTCGGGGCCGCCATACTAAGTTTTTCCCGCAATATCAACAATTGAACGTAAGGCTCTCGGTTTCGACTACGCCGACGCCGGAACGTCGGACATGCTTTTTCGCGATCTCCTACGATTTTATCGGGGAGGTTTTTTCGTATGGACGCAAAAAGGCCCCTTAGAACACCTGTGTTGATGAAGTACTGACCGAGATCATTTTCATAGAACCTCCTTCCGAAAGGCCCCGCCCTATACGGAACCCTCTGATTTCCAAAATGCAATTCTTGCGGATAACAGCTCGTTAAATTGCGTGCGTTCTTCGTCGTCACCTTGGATATATGGAATGTGTTCCTTGAGAACATATTGATCGACTTCGAAGCGCTCAATACTCTCTTCTTCACCATTCGGAATACTTCTAACCCTCATCCCATGTAGAGTTTTAATAAACGATTCCTCTTTCCACTTTTCCAATAAATAAACGTACTCATCTTCTATTAAATATTCTGTTGTATACATACCTACCCCTCCATTAATTAGTAGAGTAGTCAACTTCCCAACAAGCTCTGTAAGACGGAATATAGTAGTTGTTGGAAATTTCTACTTTGAGTGAATTATCAAAATAAATAGGATCGGGAAGAATTGAATAAACATAATCATTATATTCGGACAAATTAGATGAAACATACGGATAGGGTAATTGTTTTATATATGAGTCGATTGCAGCAATCGTAATCGGTACAGGGGCTGTTATCGAGCTGGCATTGAATCGTGTATTGTCCCTAAGCACTCCTGCAAACCCCCCAGAGTTTGATCTGAAGTTAGCGTGAAATTTAACCACTCCATCTATCGTTATCCTTATGATAAATTGACTAGTTGATCCAACGCCCGCACTTCTGACTCCAGCATTACTTAAAATTCCTTTCTTACCCGAAATATCAACGACGGTGAGATACGAATTATGCAATACTTCAACGTCTCTACCCAGTGCACTTACGACATTTGGATAAGCCGACATTTCTCCACCCCCAACTTTCTTCCATGCTGACCCATCATGAAATTCGAGATTGCCGGCAGTTACTCTTAGTTGACCGTCGCCCCACAATCTATGCCATGCAGACCACACTCCTGAATATCTCGAACGATATTTTAATCCGGACGCCATCGGTTCAGATTGTGCATAAGGAATAGCGTATTGCGTGATCTGTCCCGTACCGTCCTTAGTTCCATACTCGAAGTTTAGTGGGTGATAGTATCCATTGCCGCCAGGCCCGTTTGTTGCCGTACCGTACAGCAAAGTTGGTCCCACGCCCGGCTGTGTGTTTGTCTCATCATTCCAATCTAAAATTCCAGTTGTAGATACCGCTCCAAACTTTTTTAGAACAGTATCAAGCCGCGCAATGTCAGCCGCCGAAGTAGGAGACGCGACTTGTGCTCTGCCATTACTGTCTCGAATCACTATCTTACTGGCCGTAGCTGCGCTTGTCGCACCGTGTACGGTCGTTGAGGTAACATGTGCATCCAGTTCAGCTTGAATCGCGGGATCAAACGATAACTTTATGGGCGTAACTGAACCATCTGGAATTTCAAAGCCAATATTCTGCATCGCTTCGTGCAACTCGGCAATCGCCCCCGCTGCCGTCTTGGACGAGGTAGGCACCGATGTTAGATCGCCTAAAGCCGAATCGACCATATCCATGTTCTCATTCAAAACGGTTATGTCCGCCGATTCGCTCTCTAAAGGTTTCCACAAGCCAATATTCGGTGTTATTTTAGGCATCAGCTCAGCTCCTTGTTATCAAATCGACCGGCACCCAAGTTCCAACCTATTCGGAATCGCCTGAGTGCGCTATCACCTATTTGTGGCAATCGTACGACATTAACAACTCCGCTAACGCTAAATTACTGAGCCGACTTTATAATCCTGATGCCCGGTAATAAAGAAGTGATACGTGAATGTTTAGTCGATAATCCTTTGCGCCATATAAACGCCAATAACTTTACCTCAGAGATGGAGACGCGCTCACGAGCGAAATTCACGTTCTGACCCCCTCCGCGTACAACATGGAATGCTGCACGATAGAGGGCTGGAAGTATGACGACACCTATATGCTTCACGTGTATACCCATGAATACTTGCATAGCCCGCAGCACATCGTGCAGGAAAGATACCGGGACGTAGCCGGATGGTTCCCCGAGAATCAGCCGCAATGGCTGGTCGAGGGACTTGCGGAATATTTGGCCTACAGAGGCTCGGACGCTTACCAAGCCAAGCTCGATTATTGGAAACCGAAGGCGATCGAATCGCCTCAGGATCACGTGACGATTCATGCCGACTCGATTTCCGTTCAGACGCCGTATGTCGGAGGCTTTCTGTTCACGGCATTCCTGCACGAGCAATACGGCGAGAGCAAATACAATGCATTCTTGCTCAGCGGCAAGCTTTCGATGGAGGACGCCTTCAAGGAAACCTACGGAAGCTTCTCCAAGGTCAAGTCCGACTGGCTTCAGTGGTTGAAAAAATAAAGAAGGCAAAAACAAGACCTCCCACCTGTTGGAGGTCTTGTTTCTAGGTAAGCCGCCTTCAGCCGTCCGCCTTCAGCCGTCCGCCTTCAGTCGTTCGCGTCGCTCGCACGCTCAAGAAGCCGTGGAACGCGAGCTCAGCGAGAGCTTCTCCTGCAGCTTCGCGTAGGCGACGGCGATCTGCGCGCCGACCCGGGCGTTGTTGCGAACGAGCGCCAAGTTGGTGGACAAGCTCCGGCCTTCCGTCAACTCGTTGATTCTGCGCAGCAGATACGGGGTCACGTCCTTGCCCGTGATGCCGTCGCGGGCGGCTTCGGCCACGGCCTGTTCGATGTACACGTTGATCTCCTCGAACGGGATCTCGTTTTCCGCCGGAACCGGATTGGCGACCAGAATGCCTCCGGACAGGCCGAGTCTCCACTTGGCGTCCATGACGGCCGCGATTTCATTGGGCGTGTCCAGCCGGATATCGGCCAGGAGGCCGCTTTGCCGCGAATAGAAAGAGGCGAAATAATCCGACTGGTAGCCGACGACCGGAACGCCGAACGTCTCCAGGTATTCCAGCGTCCGCGTGAGATCGAGGATCGCTTTCGCTCCGGAGCTCACGACGGCGACCTTCGTCCGGGACATCTCGATCAGGTCCGCCGAGACGTCCCAGCTGATCTCTCCTTCGCGATGCACGCCGCCGAGTCCGCCCGTCGCGAACACCGGGATGCCGGCCAGCTGCGCCGCGATCATCGTCCCGGAGATGGTCGTCGCCCCCATCGTCCGGTTGGCGAGCAGATAGGGAATGTCGCGACGGCTGGTTTTGGAGACGGAAGACCCGGTCGCGAACCGCTCGATCTCCTGCTCGGTCAAGCCCACCTGGATCATGCCGTCCAAGAGTCCGATCGTGGCGGGCACGGCTCCCTCCCGGCGGATAATGTTCTGCATGTCGATCGCCGTCTGCAGATTGTGCGGATGCGGCAGCCCGAAAGCGATCAGCGTCGTCTCCAGGGCCACGACCGGTTTCCCTTCCGCTAGCGCGGTTTGCACTTCCTCCGAAATACGCAGGTATTCTTTCATCCTGTTCACTCCTTGATCGGGGTTTGGTCCCTTATTTCGCGTGCGCCATCGAATAGATCAGCTCCGCTTGCAATTTCGGCGACACCGAATCGTCCGTCTGCATGGTCAGCGCGGAGGCCGACAAGCCGAGCCGGCAAGCCGTCTCCGCCTCTTCGCCCTTCACGATGCCGAACATGTAGCCCGCCGCGAACGCGTCTCCCGCTCCGGTCACGTCGACGACCTCCTGCGCTTTCGTCGGCATCAGCAGCTCCGTGCCGGTCTCGGAGGAATAGAAAATCCCCTTCTCGCCCAGCGTGATCATCACGTTGCGAACGCCCCGGGCTTTGATTCTTCTCGCCGCCTCCTGGAAGTCCTCGGTACTTTCCAGCTTGTCCATCCCCGCGAGCAGCGCCGCTTCCCCCCGGTTCGGGAAGATCGTGTCGATGCCGGTCAGATTCTCGGGCAGCTTCAAGCAATCCGGCAACGATACCGGGTCGACGAACAGCTGAATGCTCTCCTCGTGGCAGCGGCTGATGACATAATGAAGCGTCTCCGAGGAGACGTTCGCGTCCAGGAACACCATTCGGGCCGAGGACACGTACGACCAGCGATCCGAGACCATCTTGGGCGTGATCTGCTCGCAGATTTTCATGTCGTTCAGGCAAATGCACATCTCCCCGTTCGTGTCCAACACCGCCGTATAAGTCCCCGTACGTTGATCCGGAAGCACGCTGACCAAGCTGACGTCCACCTTGTTCAAGCGCGTTTCCTCCAGTACCCACAGCCCTTCTTTGTCGTTCCCGACGCAGGAAAGCAAGGAGGAATTCAGGCCCAGCCTGGCCAGATTCTCCGCCACGTTCCGCGCGACGCCGCCGCAGGATTCCGTATAGACGACCGGGTTGGAGGTGCCGAGAATCAGCTTCTGGGTGCTTTGGGCTTTACGGTCGAAGTTGGTCGTTCCGATGCACAGAATCGCCGACTCTTCGCGAAGGATGTAGGCCCTGCCTTTGATCTCCCCGGCTTTCGTCAGATGGGAGATGATGGCCGCGATCGCCGATCGGGACACGCCCAGCTTGTCGGCCAACTCTTGCTGAGAAATATACGGATTTAATCTGATAAATTGTAAAATCTGCTTTTCTTTATCCATCCCTGTTCAGCACCACCAATTTGTCTTGTTTAACAATAGTTAATCAGAAAAACAAATGTTTTTCAACAGCTTTCTCCAACATTTTTTTATGAAGAGTAGCTAAAAATCGGGGTTCTCCCTTGATCCTTCTCCAGTGCCGATCATCTCTCAACCCAAATCATGAAGCAAAATAAAACTATTGTCAACAAAAATAACATGTGTTATAAAAGAAACAAGCTGTTCCGTAACAATTGTTTTGATTTATAACAAAAGCGTCTGGTGCCGGACGCCTCGAAGGGGGACTTGCAAGGCACATGGAGACAAAGAACGCAAAGACCAATATTCGATATGGAGGCACGATCCAATGAAAAAGTTCAAGCTGCTTACCCTGACGTTCGCGATTGCGTTTTCCTGGCTTCTCTCCGGCTGCGGCTCCGATAAGCCCGCTCCGTCCTCATCCTCCCCGGCCGGCTCTCCGACCGCGGAGACATCCGGCAAACCGTTGAATATCGGACTCGTCACGGACGTCACCGGCGTCAACGACAAGGCGTTCAGCCAGAGCGCCTGGGAAGCGCTCGTCAAGCTCCGTCAGGACCAGGGCATCCAAGTCCGCTACCTGCAAAGCAAGACCGATGCCGACTTCGTCCCCAATCTGAGCCAATTCGTCCGGAACGACTACGATCTGACCTGGGGAACCGGCTTCGTCATGGCGGACGCGGTGAGGAAGGTCGCCCAAGAGAATCCCGACGCGAAGCTGGCCATCGTCGACAACGAGGTCGACGAACCGAACGTCCAATCCGTTCTTTTCTCCGAGCAAGAGGGCTCGTTCCTGGTCGGCGTCATCGCGGGCATGATGACCACCACGGGCAAAGTCGGCTTCGTAGGCGGCATGAAGATTCCCGTTATCGCCAAATTTGAAGCCGGTTTCAAAGCCGGGGTAGCCGCCGCCAATCCGGATGCCGAGATTCTCGTCAACTACACGGGCGCCTTCGACAAGCCGGATCTGGGCAAAACCGCGGCGTCGGTTCTCTATAACGATGGCGTCGATATCATCTTCCATGCCGCCAGCGCGACGGGGGCGGGCGTATTCAACGAAGCGAAGGACCGTTTCCAGAAGGGACAACGCGTATGGGTCATCGGCGTCGACAAGGACCAATCGCTCGAATACGGAGACGACATTACGCTGTCTTCGATGATGAAGCGCGTGGACGAAGCGGTGTACCGGGTCTCCAAGGAGATGGCCGAAGGCCACTTCCAAGGCGGAACGACGCTGCAGCTCGGTCTGAAAGAAAACGGGGTCGGCATCGCGGATACGTCTTCCAAGAACGTTCCGGCCGACGTCCTCGCCAAAGTAGAGGAATACAAGCAGAAAATCATCGACGGCGAAATCCAAATCCCCGTCCAATAAAGAAGAAAAAGCAGGTGATCTCGTGAACGAAGCGCCTTTAGCCGCCGAGCTGGTCCGCATCACGAAACGCTTCCCCGGAATCACGGCGAACGACGGTATCGATCTTAGGCTGCGCAAAGGGGAAATCCATGCCTTGCTGGGGGAAAACGGCGCGGGCAAGTCCACGTTGATGAACATTCTGTTCGGGCTCTATCAACCGGACGAAGGAACGATTCGGATCGCGGGCAACCCGGTCGAGATCTCGAATCCGCGCCGGGCGATCGAGCTGGGCATCGGCATGGTCCACCAGCATTTCAAGCTCGTCCAGCCGTTTACCGTCACCGAGAATATTATTCTGGGAATGGAACCGACGAAGGACGTTCGGATCGACTATAAGGCCGCCGCTCGCGAGGTGGCCGAAATCTCCAAGCAATACGGCATGTATGTCGATCCCTTCGCCCGAATCGAACAGATTTCCGTCGGCATGCAGCAGCGGGTCGAGATTCTCAAAGCGCTATACCGCAAAGCCGACATTCTCATTTTCGACGAGCCTACGGCCGTCCTTACTCCTCAAGAAATCGTCGAGCTTCTGGCGATCTTGAAGAAGCTGGCCCGGGAGGGCAAGTCCATCATTCTGATCACGCACAAGCTGAAGGAAATCATGGAGGCGGCGGATACGGTCACGGTCATCCGGCGGGGCAAGGTCGTCGAAACCCTGCCCGTGGCCGGCGCGGACCCGTCGATTCTCGCCGAGAAGATGGTCGGTCGCAACGTCAGCTTCTCCCTCGATAAGCGGGATCCGTCGATCGGGAGCGAGACGTTAACGGTCCAAGATCTGACGTGCCTGAACGCTCAAGGACAGCCGGCGTTGAACGGCCTGTCCTTCGCGGTCCGCGCCGGCGAGATCCTCGGGATCGCGGGCGTCGACGGCAACGGCCAGACGGAGCTCGTCGAAGCGATTACCGGGCTCCGCAAGATCGAGTCCGGTTCCATCCGGCTGAACGGCCGGGACGTCACGGGCTGGAAGCCGCGGAAAGTGACGAGAGCGGGGGTCGCGCATATCCCGGAGGACCGGCACAAGCACGGACTCGTGCTCGATTTTACGATGAGCGAGAACCTGGTCCTTCAGACGTATGATCAGCCGGAGTTTACCGGGAAGGGATTCCTGAAGAAAAACGCGATCGACGAGCACGCGGAAAAGCTGATCTCCGGCTTCGACGTGCGGACGCCTTCGATTCGGACCCCTTCCCGGGCGCTATCGGGCGGCAACCAGCAGAAGGCGATTATCGCCCGGGAAATCGACCGCGATCCGGACCTTCTCATCGCCGCCCAACCGACGAGGGGACTGGACGTCGGCGCGATCGAATTCGTGCACCGGCAGCTCGTCCGGCATCGCGACCGGGGCAAGGCCGTCCTGCTTGTCTCGTTCGAGCTCGACGAAATATTGAACGTCGCCGACCGGATCGCCGTGATCTACGGGGGCCGAATCGTCGGCGAGGTGTACCCGCGGGATACGAACGACAAGGAGCTTGGCCTGATGATGGCGGGCGGGTCGACGAAGTCAGGAGGTTCGGAACTTGGATAAATGGATGGCGAAATACAAAACCGACTCTTTCTTGCTTCCGATCGTGTCCATCGTTCTCGGGCTGCTCTGCGGAGCCGTCGTGCTTCTGCTCGGGGGATACGACCCGTTTGCCGCTTACTCGGCCCTCTTCGCCAAGGTGACCGGCAACGCCTACGACGTCGGGGAGACGCTCCGCCAGATCACGCCGCTTATGCTGACCGGGTTGGCCGTGGCTTTCGCATTCCGGACCGGCATGTTCAACATCGGCGTGGAGGGGCAATTCGTGATGGGCATGACCGGAGCTTCCCTGGTCGGCATCTTGTTCTCGTTGCCTGGGTATATACACGCGCCGCTCGCCGTTCTGGCGGGTGCCTTATTCGGCGGATTATGGGCCGCCATCGTCGGATTTCTGAAAGCCAAGCGAGGAATCAACGAAGTCATCGTCTGCATTATGCTCAATTGGGTCGCCTTGTACTTGAGCAACAACCTTATTCAAAGCCTGTTGATGGAACCGGGGCAGCAACGCTCCAGGGACGTGGCCGATTCGGCTTCCGTCAGCATCGCGGGATTGCTCGGCTTCTTCGACAACGCCCGGGTGCACTGGGGAATGCCGATCGCCCTCCTGTGCGTCGCGTTCTTCTACGTGTATCTCTGGAAAACGAAACAAGGCTACGAGCTGCGGGCGATCGGCCATAGCCCGACCGCCGCGGAGTACGCCGGCATGAACATCCCTTTCAACATGGTCAAGACGATGGCGATCAGCGGCATGTTCGCCGGTCTGGCCGGCGCCTTCGAGGTACTGGGCGTCTTTCATTACCAATCCGTCATCTCGTCTTTGCCCGGGTACGGCTTCGACGGCATCGCCGTCGCGCTGCTCGGCATGAATCATCCGTTCGGCATTCTGCTCTCGTCCACGCTGTTCGGGTCGCTTAATTACGGCTCGTCCGGCATGAGCTTCGCGACGGGCGCTCCGCCCGAAGTCGTCCGAATCGTGTTCGGTTCCATCATCTTCTTCATTGCCGCCCAAGGAATCGTCAGATTGCTGCTGGTCAAAACGCGCGTTATTCCCGGGAAGAAGGTGAGCTGATTGGACGTTCTGAATTTGCTCGGCAACATGCTGAACATTACGCTCGTGTATTCCACGGCGCTCGTGCTCGCCTCCTTGGGAGGCATTCTCTCGGAGAAATCCGGCGTGGAGAACGTCGGGCTGGAAGGCCTGATGACCGTCGGCGCGTTCACCGCGGCGGTATCCGTTCATTTCATGCAAACCCACTGGCAGCTTGCCGGAACGTCGCTTTGGATCGGGGTAGGGGCCGCCGTAGCGGCGGGATCTCTGTTCTCTCTCATCCATGCGGTGGCCGCGATTACCTTTAAGTCGAATCAGGTGATCAGCGGGATCGTCATCAATTTTCTGGCCGCGGGCTCGACTTTGTATTTGGTGAAGCTGTTGTTCGAAGGTTCGGCGACGACCGATACGTTGTCCGTCGTCTTCTCCAAGGTCGATATACCGTTCTTGTCGTCCATCCCCTTCCTGGGTCCGGCGCTCTTCTCGGCTTATCCGACGACCTATCTGGCTCTGCTGCTCGTCGGCGCCGTGTATTTCGTCTTGTTCAAGACGCCTGCCGGCCTCCGGCTAAGGGCGACCGGCGAACATCCCGGCGCGGTGGATACGCTGGGCATATCCGTCTACCGGATCCGCTACCTGGCGGTGATGGCGAGCGGAGCTTTGGCCGGCCTCGGCGGCGCCGCCATTACGCTGACGACGACGAGCAACTTTACCTATAATACGATCTCGGGGCAAGGCTTCATTGCCCTGGCCGTCATGATTTTCGGAAAATGGAACCCGTTCGGCGCTCTGGGAGCCGCGATGTTCTTCGGTTTCGCGCAAGCGATCGGAAGCATCCTGCAGATCTATTCCTGGGCGGACGGCATCCCTCGGGAATACATTTACATGCTGCCTTACGTCTTAACCGTTCTCGTGCTCGTGGGCGTCATCGGCAAAGCCCGTCCTCCCGGCGCCATCGGCAAAATCTACGACCCGACGGCGCGATAAGCTCGCATCCGCATTCATACCCGTTCGGATAAAGAAAGAGAGCCGCGTGCGCTTGCGCGGTTCTCTTTCTTTTTCTTTATCCGGGGGTTTTGCCGTTATCCGACATTCCCCGCATCGGCACGAGAATACCGCTTACGCGCGGGATTCGCTTGCGGCGCGCGCGTACGCAGGCAAGAACGCGACCCGCGAAGATTCGCCCGCGGAGCAAACCTGCACCGCGAGAATCCGGTCCGCGACCAAGGTCCGGAACCCCCGCTTCCGGACGTCGTATACGCGCACCTTGCCGTTGCGAATCGAGAATAGATCGACCCGGCGCATCGAAAACTTGCCGCTCGTGTCTACATAGATCAGATCGACTTTGCGTCCCACGCACTTCTCGATCACCGAAGGCTGAACCAAAGAGCATCACTCTCCAAGATAAGAACATTTGTTCCTATTTTACCGAATGCCGAAAGGAATAACAAGGGTCCATCGACGGAACTCCCGCTCGCGATGCCTTACGATAAATATACCCCTGGAAGAAAAAACAAAAACCGAGCGGGGAAAACCCGCTCGGTTTGCTTAATGATGCTTATAAGTCCTCGATTTACAGACTCTCGTCGAACCCTTCCAGATCGCCGCCGAACATGCCGCCCAGCTCCGCTTCCAGCTCTTCCATCGGAACGATTTCTTCGGCCTTCGGTTCGCCGATCTCGAACTTCGGTTCTTCGTTGATGCCGGTCGTCTGGGAAACGAGCTTGATCGCGAAGCTGCCCGTCAGCTCTTCGGACTCGATCGAAGCGCTGATCTTCGCGTCCGTATAGACGGGGAACTCCTTCTTGTCGATACCGGTTTTGGCGACCAGCTCGAAGGATTTCAGCTCTTTCTTCATCTCTTCGAGGCCGTCGGCGATATCGCCCTTGCTCGTGTCGTCGAGCAGTTTCTTCGCTTCGTCCAGGTCTTCTTGCGTCAGCTGCAGCATATCGCGGTATTCCTGATTTTTCGACAGCAAGTCGATCACTTCGGGAGCGATATTCTGGATCACCGTATTGATGAAAGGCTCGAGCTGCGTCTGGTCGACGCGGAACTGAACGACCTGCTTCGCGTCCACGTCCGCAGGCAAGCCCGCGTCCTTCACCGCGATATCGGACAGGTACTGGCCTTCTTCCACGTGCTTGAACACGATTCCCGACACGTCGTTCGAGAACTGCTGGGATTGCTTCATGTCGATCTTCGGAAGCGGCTCGCCGGTTTCTTCCGCGAGCTTCTCCAGATCCACCTCGACGAACTTGTTCACGATGGTTTCCGGAATCGGAAGCATCGGGATGTTCGGGATCTTGATCCAGATTTTCTTCTCCGTCATGACCATCGGCACGTTAAACGTGATCGCGAGATCGCCCTTCAACGCAAGCTGGAGGTTCACTTCGGCAAGCATCGGATCCGCGCGGTACGCGCCGGTCCAAGAAAGCTCCGCGCTCTTCAGCAGATTCGCGACGGCCGCCATCTCGCTGGCGCTCATCTCGTCATCCGGGAAGTTGAAGTCTTCGATCGTCATGCTTCCCTTGAAATTGAACGAAGTCATATCCGCTGATTTCGACATCGACGCTTGAAGCGCATCCTTCGGCGATTGGTCCTTGGTGCACCCGCTCAGTGCGAGTACCGCCGCCAACATCATCGCCACGATGGCGAAACCGAAATTACGTTTGAACAAAATGCAAAAACCCCTTCCTCATGATCTATATCATTCATATGCAAACAAAACTCATTGTATCTTAAATCCGCAAGAGCGAAAAGACTTTTCAAGTTAAAGTTTCGTTAAATGCCATAAATACCAGTAATTTCTGCTAATGAATGTCTTTCTTCTTGAATCTTCCGCCTTTCACGTCGTGAATGTTGCCCACCGCGAGAAAAGCTCCGGGATCCAATTCCCCGACGATCGTCTTCAGCTTGGCTTCCTCCAAACGGTTGATGACGCAGAAAATCACCTTTTTCTGATCCCCGGTATAGCCGCCTTCGCCATGCAGGTAGGTCACTCCGCGGCCGAGCCGCGCCGTGATCGCGTCGCCGATCTCCTTGTGCCGATCGCTGATGATCCAGCAGGATTTCGATTCGTCGAAGCCTTCTATCGTCAGATCGATCACCTTGAACGCGATATAGTAGGCGATCATGGAAAACATCGCGCGATCCCAGCTATAGACGAATCCGGCGCTGCTGAGAATGAAGAAGTTAATGAACATGACCACTTGGCCGACGGAGAAGGGAGACTTGCGGTTCAGCAGGATCGCGATGATCTCCGTTCCGTCCAGGGACCCCCCCGCGCGAATGACGATCCCCGTACCCGCTCCGAGGAAGATGCCTCCGAATACGGCGGCCAGGAAGATATCGTCCGTAAAGGGCTGAACGGGATGCAGCAGCGTCGTCGACACCGAAAGGACCGCAACTCCCAGCAAAGTCGATAGAGCGAACGTTTTGCCGATCGTACGGTAACCGAGAATCAGGAACGGAAGGTTTAGGATAAAGAGGAATATACCGATAGGAAGACCCGATAGATACGAGGACATGATGGAGATACCCGTGATTCCGCCGTCGATGATCTCGTTGTTGACGAGGAATATCTCCAGAGCGACTCCGACGAGGATCGCTCCGATGACGATGAGGACGACGCGGCGAGCGATTTCCAAAGGGGTTTGCTTGGTATGCTTTATCGGTGCGGGGGTGCCTGGCGGCCCCATGGATGCGGTCGGATCTGACATGCGCAAAGTCCTCCTTAGTGTAATCAATATCAATATTATACCAATGTCGATACTAGGGGTAAACCGAAGGAATCTATGGGCATCCAAGAAAAAATAAATGTAAAAGTGCATTTATATTTCTACAAACGCAGCCCGCGCCAAGAATAACTGTAAAAATACATTTATTACCTACTCGTTCCTTATGGTGAGCCTGAGAAGCGGGTCAAGTCCTATATTGTGTGTAAAATCCCCGGCCGGGTTGTCTAACGGATAGACACAACCTTGCCGGTTTGTTTTTCCTTAGCTCTCTTTTGTTCGTAGTAGTCGTTCATTTCAATGTACTT
>Ga0065721_10049854_pt1 | contig 26231 bp, 17 predicted proteins | sample Mesricmetagenome_FD_59108 | JGI IMG/M metagenome (GOLD analysis project Ga0065721, IMG submission 59108) | Mesophilic microbial community from rice straw/compost enrichment Sample: eDNA_1 v2 (version 2) | ecosystem: Engineered > Solid waste > Grass > Composting > Bioreactor | place: USA: Davis... | reverse complement strand
GATCGGCGCCCTGCCCGGGAGCCGACGGCTTGCGCTTGCCCTTGCGCCGGCGCCGCGGCGCCTTCGCGGGCGCCGATCCGGCGCCGGCCTCGATGGTGTTGGTCGTCTCCGGCGCAGATCCGGTTTCAGCCTTCGGTCCGGCGCCCTGTCCGGCACCCGACGGGCGCCGCTTGCGGCGGCGCGCCGCCCGCTTGCTGATTCCGCCCGGTGCCTGGACCTCTCCCCTAGGCGGGGTGGATCCCGATGTCCGGACGGCAACGTCTGCGCGGTCGTTGCGATCGCCCGCGTCGGTCAATGCTCGTCTCCCGCACGCCGCGCGAACCCTGAGGATGGGCTCGAGCGCAGCCTGCCTGTCGCTCTGTTGTGCCCAAGGTATCAGCGGATGCCGAAGAAGGCAAAGATTGTGTGACAACGGGGTGAGACGGCCAGGGGGACGCGAACGCAGGCCGTTCGCCGCCGGACCGGGGCCGGCCCGGATCGCGATCGGTCGCTGCCGGGACGCCAAGCTAGCAGCCCGCCAGCCGCGCGCCCGGGCGAGACTTCGGCCGGCGCGGCCCCATCGGCCCTTCCGGGAAAACCGTCAGTCGACCTCGTCGGAGGGCACGACCCAGGTCTCGCGCTCGCCGGCCGCGACCCATTCGGCCATCGCCGGGTGGGTGAAAATGGCGCCGACGTAGGCCGCCTCGACCGGGCCGAGGGTGACGTCGTAGGTGCGCAGGCGGCTGGCGACGGGGGCGAAGAAGCAGTCCGCCGCCGAGAAGTCGCCGAAGAGATAGGCGCCGCCGCCACCGTAGGTCGAAAGGCAGTGGCGCCAGATCCCGGTGATGCGGGCGACGTCGGCGGCCGCCGCCGGCGTGGCCGGGCGCGGCGCGACCGGGCGGCGGATGTTCATCGGCCAGTGGTTGCGCAGGGCCTGGAAGCCGGCGTGCATCTCGGCGACGACGGCGCGGGCGTGGGCCCGGGCGGCGCGATCCTTCGGCCAGAGCCCGGCGTCCGGAAAGGTCTCCGCCAGATACTCGACGATGGCGAGCGAATCCCAGACCGTGAGGTCGCCGTCGATCAGCACCGGCACCCGTCCGGCGGGGGTATAGTCGCCGACCCGCTCCGCGAAATCGGGCGTGTCGAGGTCGATCAGCACCTCCTCGAACGACGCCCCCGTCGCCCGCAGCGCAAGCCAGGCGCGCAGCGACCAGCTCGAATAGTTCTTGTTGCCGATGACGAGCTTCATCGCCCCTCCCCGTACCCTCGGGCACCCGCCCCCTGGACGCCCGTTCGCTCAACGTGGTTCGAAAGGTGACGCGATCAGGCTGGAGAAGCAACCGCTTCAAGTTCCGGCATCTCGCGCCCTCTCGTCCTGTCTGGACCGAACATTCCCCAGGAAGGGTAGCATCGCTTTCGCCATGGTCACAGACGAATGGAGACGCTGCGGGGAACCGGAAGAGCGGCGCGAGGGGCCTCTCCCACCACACGGCACGCCATTCCTCGCACCGTGCACGCGCACCTGGTGCGGACGACCGGCGGGCGACGATGCCGGGCACACATTCGGCCCGTCGCCACGCCGGGCCGACGTCGCACCGAAGCTGCGCAGAGGATGCTTTCGCGGCATTGATGTGCCCCTCCGGGAGGCGGGGACCCGCACCGGCTTGTTTTCCCGTGTCGACGGTGCGTGCGCCGACCCTGGCGGAGACGGCCTACTTCCTTGAAAATTCGGAGCCAAACGGGCAAGTTGCAACGCGCGACTCGTCGGGGGGAACATGACGAAGCCGTTCTATGCGGATCCCATTCTCAACTCGCCCTATCGGCCACCGACGCGTCATCATGCGCTGGACGACGACGGTCAACCGCTCGACGCGCCTCCCCTCGAAGGCCGTCGCAGTTCGAAGTACCTCGTGCCGGTTCCGCGAGGCCGGCGTGCGAAGGCGTCCGCCGCGCAGAAGAACCTCGACCTCGACCACGCCGGGCGCGAGGGTGGCAAGTATTCGCCGAACGATCTGGTGAACGAGCTTCGCCGCCACGTCGCATCCTGGCGGTCGCTTCCCAATCCCTCCGACTGGGGCGTGACCCCGACGACCCAGCGGCTGCTCCAGCATTGGCGCCATCACGAGTTCTCGAACCAGCGTCCCTTCTTCTGCCAGGTGGAAGCCGCCGAGACCATCATCTGGCTGACCGAAGTCGCGCGCGGAAAAAGGCAGTACGCGCACCTCTTCAGGTCGCTCGAGGCCGCAAACCGCGATTCCAACCCGGAGCTGTTCCGCCTCGCGCTGAAGCTCGCCACAGGTGCCGGCAAGACGACCGTCATGGCCATGCTGATCGCGTGGCAGTCGGTCAACGCCGCGCGGCAGCCGAATTCCGGGCTGTTCTCCCGCGGCTTCCTGCTGGTCGCGCCGGGTATCACCATCCGCGACCGGCTTCGCGTGCTGCTGCCCTCCGATCCCGACAACTACTACGTGACGCGCGAACTCGTTCCGCCGGACATGATCTTCGACCTCGGCAAGGCCAAGATCGTCATCACCAACTACCACGCCTTCCAGCGCCGCAAGGCGCACGAGCTGAACCCCGTGGGCGAGCGCCTGATGCAAGGGCGCACCGGCGCACCGATCGAGAAGCAGGAGACGGAAGGCGAGATGCTGCAGCGGGCCTGCGGCGAACTCCTTCGGCTCCGGAACATCGTCGTCATCAACGACGAGGCGCACCATTGCTATCGCGAGCGGCCGGGCACCGACGAGGAGGCGGACGCGAAGGGCGAGGAGAAGGAAGAAGCCCGCAAGAACAACGAGGCGGCGCGCCTGTGGATTTCCGGCATCGAGGCGCTCAAGCGCAAGGTGGGCCTGCGCGGGATCTACGACCTCTCGGCCACGCCCTTCTTCCTGCGCGGCTCGGGCTATGACGAGGGCACGCTGTTTCCCTGGGTGGTGTCGGATTTCAGCCTCGTCGACGCGATCGAGTGCGGCATCGTCAAACTGCCGCGCGTTCCCGTCGCCGACAACGCGGTCAACGCGCCCGCCCCGATCTACCGGAACCTCTGGGACCACATCGGCAAGAAGATGCCGAAGAAAGGCGCCGGCAAGACGGGCGACCTCGACCCCCTGCAACTCCCCAACGAGTTGCAGACGGCGCTGCATTCGCTCTACGGCCACTACAGGACCGAGTTCGACGAATGGGAACGCGCGGCGATCGGCGTGCCGCCGGTGTTCATCGTCGTCTGCAACAACACCTCGAGTTCCAAGCTCGTCTACGAATGGATCGCCGGCTGGCAGCGCGAACGCGAAGGCCAGATGCAGACGATCCACACGGGCCATCTGGACCTTCTGCGCAATTTTGACGAGCGCACCGGGGAGCCCCTGCCCCGCATGAACACGCTGCTGATCGATTCCGAGCAGCTCGAATCCGGCGACGCGCTCGATCCCAACTTCCGCAAGCTCGCCGAGGCGGAGATCGAGCTGTTCCGGCGCGAGAAGCAGGAGCGCGAGGGCGCGGCCGCCGGCGACATCTCCGACAGCGACCTGCTGCGCGAGGTGATGAACACCGTCGGCCAGAAGGGCCGCCTCGGCGAGCAGATCCGCTGCGTCGTCTCGGTGTCGATGCTGACCGAGGGCTGGGACGCCAACACCGTGACCCACATCCTCGGCGTCCGCGCCTTCGGCACGCAGCTGCTCTGCGAGCAGGTCATCGGGCGCGGCCTGCGCCGCCAGTCCTACGAGCTCGACGAGCGGGGCCTCTTCAACGTCGAATATGCCGACATCATGGGCATTCCCTTCGACTTCGCGACCGAGCCGCAGAAGGTCGTCCGTATCCCGCCGAAGAAGATCACCCGCGTCCAGGCCGTGAAGGAGCGCGAACGGCTGGCGATCCGCTTTCCCCGCGTCGCCGGCTACCGGACCGAGCTGCCGCCGGACCGCATCTCCGCGACCTTCACGCCGGACTCGACCCTGACGCTGACGCCCGAGATGGTCGGCCCCACCGCCGTCCGCCTCGAAGGTCTCGTCGGCGAAGGCGTCGACATGTCGCCCGCCGCGCTCGACGAGATGGCGCCCAACACCGTCAGCATGCACCTCACCAAGCGCCTGATCGAGCTCTACTTCCGCGACGGCGACCAGGACCCGCCCTACCACCTGTTCAGCCAGATCCAGCCGGTGACGCGCCGCTGGCTGCGCGAGCACGTCACCTGCGTCGGCGGCACCCGGGTCGGCATGCTCACCTATGCGGACATGGCGGAGAAAGCCGCCAACCTGATCTACAGCGCGATCGTGCGCGAAGCGGGGGCCGAGGGGGCGCGCGTGGTGAAAGCCATGCTCGACCCCTATAATCCCGCCGGCACGACGAATTTCGTCGCCTTCAATACCACCAAGTCCAACCTCTGGAAGACGGCGCCGGACAAGTCGCCCGTCAACTACGTCGTCTGCGATTCCGACTGGGAGGCCGAATTCGCCCGGGTGATCGAATCCCACCCGGCCACCCTCGCCTACGTGAAGAACCAGGCGCTCGGCTTCGAGGTGCCCTACCGCCTCGGCTCGACCACGCGCCGCTACCTGCCCGACTTCATCGTCCGGATCGACGACGGGCACGGGGCGGACGATCCGCTGCATCTCGTCGTCGAGATCAAGGGCTTTCGCGGCGTCGACGCCCAGATCAAGGCGGAGACGATGGAGGCGCTCTGGGTGCCCGGCGTGAACAACCTCGGCGCCTTCGGCCGCTGGGGTTTCGCGGAATTCCGCGACGCCTTCGCGATCGAGGAGGAGTGGGGGAAGCTGGTGACCCAGCTGAGAGAGAAAGCTCCGGCTGGATCTCCAGAGAATATGTCCGAGGAGTTGAACCGTGGAAGTTGAAGCGAAGAGGCCTCACGTGGTCCTGCTCGTCCACGGCATTCGTGACCACGCACTCTGGCAGAACGCCGTCAGACGGAAGCTCGAGGATGCGGGCTTTATTGTCGAAGCGACGAACTACGGTCGCTTCAACTTATTGCAGTTCCTAGTGCCGATCCCCTTCTTTCGTCGGAGGGCGATAGAGTCCGTGTGGAGGCAGATTCGTATTGTTCGCCAGTCCAATCCGGACGCGTTGATATCGGTCATCGCCCATAGTTTCGGCACGTACATCGTTGCAAACATCATTCGCAACGAGTTCGACGTGAAGTTTCATCGTGTTATTTTCTGCGGCAGCGTTGTTCCTTTCGAGTTTCCTTTCGAGCAGGCTTCCGACAGGTTTGGCCACCCGATCGTCAATGAAGTGGGAACCGCCGACGTGTGGCCGGCAATGGCGCAAAGCGTCACGTGGGGATACGGTTCAGCTGGCAGCTTCGGCTTTCGGCGCCCGCTCCTGCGCGACCGTTGGCACAAGGACGCGCATCATGGGTACTTCCTGCAGGGCGATTTTTGCACGCAGTATTGGATCCCCTTCCTCAGGGATGACAAACTGATCCACGCTGCAGACGATCCGGCTCCGCCTTCAACTCTCGTTCAGTTGATACACATCTTTCCGATCAAGTACGTGGCGCTCGCCGTCTGTTTGATTTTTGCGGGTTGGCTTTGGAACGTCGACCGCAGCAATTCCGCCCTCGGCACGGTCCGTGACGGGGTTGCCGAGAACCCTCCCGCTGTGGAGGTAACCGACAGCCCCGCCACGACGAGCGAAATAGACATCGACATGATCGTGCGGAACTCCGGTGAAGCTGAGCGATGGCTGAAGATCGCATCAGGCGAGTTGGGACAGAAAGAAAGAAAAGGGGATCTCCATAATCCTCGCATTATCGAGTACTTCAAGAGTGTCGATTGGCCGGACACCGCCCGCACCGATGAGATTCCCTGGAGCAGCATATTCGTAAACTGGGTTATGGAGCAGTCCGGCTATCATGGCACGCGGTCTGCCGTGAATGTATCTTGGTCAGAATGGGGCAAAGCGGTTCCCCGGCGTATCGGCTGTATCGCCTTTTTCGAACGAGCCCAAATTGGCGCCGGAAGCGGTGTGGTTGGCTTCTATCTCGGCGGAAGTGACGGCAGGTATTACGTTCTCGGCGGCAACGTCCGCGATGCCGTCGGCATCATGACTGTGGAAGATGACAGATTCGTCCATTGTCGTTGGCCGACAGCGGCGCAACTCCTGGAGTGATGCCCATGGCCCAAGCAGCGGTCATTTCAGGTGTCTCTCACGGCTGCCGCTCGGCTGAGCGGTTTCCGCACCTGCGCGCTGAATGCCCGACGAAGGGGATTCTCGACGAGCTCGCCGCTGAACTGCCGACCGCCCGCCAGTACACGCATACGGGGGAGAAGAACTGAGAATGGCAAAGACCCCGACCCGCAAGGCCGTCGCGGCGCTCAATCACGACGACACGCGCATCAACGTGCCCACCGCCGAGATGGCGTCGCTGTTCGAGCAGATGGCCGAGCGCGACGGCGACCTTGAGGTCGAGATGCGGGTGCCGCGGCCTCGCCCGCTGGCGGAGGGCGAGACGCGGGAGCGCGATGGCGATCTCGACCCGCAGATCGTCTGGAAGGGCGCGCGGATCCGCATCACGAAGGAGCAGATGCTCCAGCTGGCCGAGACGGGCGAGCTGGAGCTCGGCGACGCGCAGCTCGTCTGGCGCGGCAAGGACCGCCAGGACTGGTCCGACCTCGTGGTCAACGCGCCGCCGATCTACCGCCAGGAGGCGATCCACCCGAAGCACCTGATCGACGATCTCAGGCGACGGTCGGAGCGGGCCCGCGAGGCGGCGACCGACGCGCCCGATCTCTTCGCCGATTTCAACGGCATCACCGACCCGGAGGCGCGGACCGAGTTCTACAGCCACCCCCAGCACTGGACCAACCGCTTCATCCTCGGCGACAGCCTGCAGGTGATGGCGAGCCTCGCCGAGCGCGAGTCGATGCGCGGCAAGGTGCAGTGCATCTATTTCGACCCGCCCTACGGCATCAAGTTCAACTCGAACTGGCAGGTCTCCACCCTTTCCCGCGACGTGAAGGACGGGAAGAAGGAGGACGTCTCCCGCGAGCCCGAACAGGTGAAGGCGTTTCGCGACACCTGGAAGGACGGCATCCACTCCTACCTCACGTATCTCAGAGATAGGCTGATGGTCGCGCGGGAGCTCTTGACCGAAAGCGGCTCGATCTTCGTCCAGATCGGCGACGAGAACGTTCACCGTGTGCGCGCGGTGATGGATGAGGTGTTTGGGGAGGAGAATTTTGTCAGCGAGATCGTATTCAAGAAGACAGGTGGGCAAAGTTCGACGGCAATTGCGAACGTAAACGATGTGGCCCTGTGGTACGCGCGGAAACAGAGAAGTCTGAAGTATCGTGGACTTTACGCCGAAAAGTCACCAGGCGATGAAGGAGCGACCAACTACACGTGGGTTGAGGAAGGCTCTGGACGACGACGTCCACTTACTGCCGCAGAAAAAGTTGGGCGCGGGGTGATCCCAGCTGACGCACGAATCATGCAACCCTACCCAATGTTTTCCGATGGTGTTTCGCAGCGGGATAGGCCCTTCATCTGGCGAAACGAGAGCTATTCTCCATCTGCTTCGTCTCATTGGAAGACACATAGCATCGGTCTCGGGCGCCTTAACTTTGCCGATCGATTAGTCGCGCAGGGAAAGACGCTGAGATTTGTCAACTACTTGACCGATTATTCAGTAACACCACTAATCAATATCTGGACAGATACTCAGACCAGTGGTTTCGGGGCCGGTCGTGTTTACGTCGTTGAAACGAACCCACTCGTCGTCCAGCGCTGCATGCTAATGACCACTGATCCCGGTGACCTAGTGCTTGACCCAACTTGTGGCTCTGGCACCACACCATTGGTCGCTGAGCAATGGGGCCGGCGCTGGATCACCATCGACACCTCCCGCGTGGCACTGGCGCTCGCCCGCACCCGGCTGATGTCGGCGCGCTATCCCTATTATCTGCTCGCCGATAGCCCGGAAGGCCGCACGCATGAGCAAAAGGTTTCCGGCAAGCTCCAGCCGCAGGCACCGACCGCCGGCGACATCCGCCGGGGCTTCGTCTACGAGCGCGCGCCGCACATCACGCTGAAAAGCATCGCCAACAATGCCGAGATCGACGTGATCTGGGAGAAGTGGCAGGCGGTGCTGGAGCCGCTGCGCGCCGAGCTGAACGAGGCGCTGCAGGCCGCCTTCGAGGAGTGGGAGATCCCGCGCGACCTCGACCAGTGGCTGGAGACGAAGGACGGCGCCGCAAAGGCCGGTCTCGTCAGCGCCCGCGTGCGCACGCTGCACCGGGACTGGTGGGACGGCCGGATCGCCCGGCAGAAGGAGATCGACGCGTCCATCGCGCGGGCCGCCGACGTCGAGATGCTCTACGACCGCCCCTACGAGGACAGGACCAAGGTGCGCGTCGCCGGCCCGTTCACGGTGGAAAGCCTGTCGCCGCACCGCGTCGTCACTTCGCGCGACGACACGCTGGCCGACGAACTGGCCGCCGCCGAGGGCACCCTGCAGCCCGGGCCGAAGAACGTGCCCGCCGCCGATTTCGGCGCGATGGTGCTCGACCACCTGCGCTCCGCCGGCGTGCACAGCCTGGAGCGGCGCGACACGATCCGCTTCCACTCGGTGGAGCCCTGGCCGGGCAACTGGCTGGCCGCCGAAGCGCGCTACACCGACGGCGACGGCCGCGAAAGGCGCGCGGGCATCCTGATCGGCCCGGAATTCGGCACCCTCACCCGCTCCAACATCACCGCGGGCGCGCGCGAGGCCTCCGACGCCCGCTTCGACGCGCTGATCGCCTGCGCCTTCAACTTCGAGGCCCAGGCGAGCGACCTCACCCGGCTCGGGCCGCTGGCGATCCTGAAAGCGCGCATGAACCCCGACCTGCACATGGCCGAGGACCTCAAGAACACCGGCAAGGGCAACCTCTTCGTCGTCTTCGGCGAGCCGGACATCGACCTGATCGAGACGCCGGACGGCGAGATCCGGGTGAAGGTCAACGGCGTCGACGTGTTCGACCCCTCGACCGGCGAGATCCGCTCCACCGACACCAAGGGCATCGCCGCCTGGTTCATCGACACCGACTACAACGAGGAAAGCTTCTTCGTCCGCCACGCCTACTTCCTCGGCGCCAACGACCCCTACAAGTCGCTGAAGACGGCACTGAAGGCCGAGATCGACGAGGACGCCTGGGCGACGATGTATTCGGACACCTCACGCCCGTTCCCGAGGCCGACGACGGGGCGGATCGCGGTGAAGGTGATCAATCATTTCGGGGATGAGGTCTTAAAGGTTTTTGGGGTGTGATCCGGATCGACAGTCGACGACCAAAGAACAATTCATGCGCCTCGCCAGCCACCGCGGGGAAGTCGGCGCAGATTAGACGACCGGGTGTCTTTCACGTATGAGGTCCGGGAGATGGCAAAAGCGACGGATCATGTGGACGAAGCCGTCCTCGAGCTGATTTTTCGATATAGCTCAGGGGAGGCGCAAGCCTTTGGAAAGGTCCTTCCGAACGGGAGATTTTCCGTCCTTGCAGGTTCGACGGCCATAAGGGAAAGTTCCGCAAGTGCCAAGCGAGATCGCGCAGTTCGCGACCAGCTTATGCGCCTGGGTGTGCTCGTCGACACGGAGAATCCGAATCTCCTTCGCTTCGACCATGACTACACGTTCTCAAGCCCCTCTCAGGCCGCAGGCCTGATCAGGGATGGCAATGTCAGCGGCCCCGAGAACTGGATCGAACCTCGGACGATGATGTCCGTGAAGGATTTTCACGGGGCGGACCCAGACTTTGCGCCGCTTGGAGTAGACGTTCCCGATTACACCAAGCCTGACGGCTCAAAGGCTTCCGCTCCGTTTTCAAAGAGTTCGCACGCACTCTTCAAACCGGAGTCACTTCGCAGCGATGGCGGGGGAGATGGACCGCGGACCGAGTACTTCAAAGAGAATCTGGTCCGCATATTCAAGCAGATCGGGGAAGTCCCGGTTCCTTATCGATTTATCGACAGCCACGGGTCGCACCGCTCGATGGATGGCGGTTGTCTCAAGTTCATAGGTCCCGATGGCCAGAACGTGGCCGACTTCGTTTGCAACAGAGATGGTTTCATCGTCGCCGTCCGGCCAAAACAGTCTCTCGTCGACGCTTTCAGCCCGGCGAAGTATTCTGCCGCTTCCGATCTTGACGCCATCGTGGCTGATACGTCCATTTCGGCAACCCAGCGAGAACAGCTGGTACTCGCGAGACTAGGTCAAGGCAAGTTTCGCGCGGCTGTCCTCAACCGATGGGACGGACGTTGTGCTGTCACGGGATGTTCGCTTCGCGAGGTCATTCGCGCGTCTCACGTGGTGCCCTGGCGGGCCGCAACCAATCATGAACGCCTCGATCCGGAAAACGGATTGCCACTGATTGCAACACTCGATGCACTTTTCGATGCTGGACTTATTTCTTTTGATGCAGATGGTATACTTCTGTCAGGGCCAAGGGTCGCTTTACATAAAGACCTGCTAAAGGAAAATATGCGCTTGTCGCGCAAACCGAGCTCGCGAATGCGAGACTTTCTTTCCAAACACCGGGCCGCTCATGGATTTCCAGACTAAAAGAGATTTCTTTTCATTGTTGAACAGAGGATCTTGAAAATGACCATCGATGAAGCCGCGCGCGAGCTGGCCCGTATGTATAACCAAGGCATCGCCACTCGCGAACAGGCACTGTCCGTGCATCTATTCGGGATAAAATTCGCGGCGGAGCTCGACGGCATGCCTTTGAAAGACCTCGTCGCGCGCGCCGAGATACCTGGGACCTACGCCACCGAAATTAGGAAGGGCATGAACCTGGCTCGGTATGTCGAGATCCGGAAGACCTGATGCCCACCATCCTCGCCGACAGCTTCACCGCGTCCCTCGCCAAGCTCGCCAACGACGAGCAGAAGCAGGTGCAGCTGACGGCGTTCACGCTGATGACGGAGCCAGACCGGCCCGGGCTGCAGTTCCACCGCATCGAGAGGTCCAAGGACCCGAACTTCTGGTCGGTGCGGGTTTCCCGCGACATCAGGATCATCGTCCACAAGACGGGTGGCAGCCTGATGCTCACCTATGCCGGGCACCACGACGATGCCTACGCCTGGGCGGAGCGCCGCCGCATCGAGGCGCATCCGGCGACGGGCGCGATCCAGATCGTCGAGGTCCGCGAGCGGGTCGAGGAGATCGCGCCTCACGCCCCTGCCGCTCAGGCGGAGATGGCGTTCGGCGCGCCCTCGCCCGCCCCTCCGCCTGCGATCTTCGCCGGACTGGATGTGGGCCGCCTTTTGTCCGTCGGCGTGCCGGAGGACTGGATCGCCGACGTCGGCAAGGCCACCGAGGAGACGTTCTTCGCGCTCGCCGCCCATCTGCCCCAGGAGGCGGCCGAGGCGCTGCTCGAATACGCGGCGACGGGCCTCCTTCCGCTCCCGGCGCCTGCAACCGCCGATCCGCTCGTTCATCCCGACACCATGCGCCGCTTCCGCATCCTCGACGGCATCGAGGAACTGCAGGCGGCCCTCGATGCGCCCTTCGAGAAATGGGCGGTTTTCCTCCATCCGCTCCAGCGCAGGGTCGTGGAGCGCGACTATTCCGGCCCGGTGCGGGTGTCCGGCTCCGCGGGCACGGGAAAGACCGTGGTGGCGCTTCATCGCGTCATGCGCATCCTGCGCGGCGATCCACGAGCCCGCGTTCTTCTCACCACCTTTTCCGATCCGCTCGCCGAAGCGCTCCAGCGCAAACTGGCGATCCTCGCGGGAGGCCGGCGCGAGACAACCGACCGGGTCACCGTCGCATCGTTCCGGCGCATCGCCGAGGAGCTCCATGCCCTCATCACGGGCCGCAAGGCCCATCTGGCCGACCGTGACACCGTCCGGACGCTGCTCGAGACCGCCGCGTCGGAGGCCGGAGTGACCGGCTTCTCGCCGCGCTTCCTGCTTTCGGAATGGGAGAACGTCGTCGACGCCTGGCACATCGACAGCGTCGAGGCCTACGCGGAGGTGCCTCGGATGGGCCGGAAGAACCGGCTCGGCGCGAGGCAGCGCGAGACGCTGTGGCAGGTCTTCGCTCGGGTTCGGGAGGCGCTGCGGCAGCGCGGCCTGTTCACGCCGGCCGAAGTTTTCCAGCACGTCACAGCGGCTCATGCGGCGCGGGACGACAAGCCGTTCTCGCACATCGTGGTGGACGAGGCCCAGGACCTCGGTGTTTCGGAGCTGCGTTTCATCGCCGCCATCGCTCCGGCCCGGCCCGATGCGCTGTTCTTCGCCGGAGACATCGGTCAGCGCATCTTTCAGCAGCCTTTCTCGTGGCTCGGTCTCGGCATCGACGTGCGCGGCCGATCGGTCACGTTGAAGGTCAACTACCGGACCTCCCAGCAGATTCGTCAGATGGCCGACCGGCTCCTGCCGAAAACGGTCCGTGATGTCGACGGGCTCGAGGAAGACCGCCGGGCAACGGTGTCGGTGTTCGAAGGGATCGAACCGCAGATCGTGATCGCCGAGAACGAAGCCGCCGAGCGGGAAGCCGCTGCCGCCTTCATCCGGCGCGCGCTGGAGGACGGTGTCGCGTCTGGAGAGATCGCCATCTTCGTGCGGTCCGCGGAGCAGCTGCCCCGCGCGCGCCGCATCGCCAACCTCGCGGGGTTGCCGTTTCAGACGAGCACGAGCCGAAGCGAAAGAGAAAGGGCCTTCGTCGGCCTCATGCATCTCGCCAAGGGCCTCGAGTTCCGTGTGGTCGCCGTCGTCGCCTGCGACGAGACCGTTCTCCCCCTGGCTGCACGCGTCGCCGACGTCGCCGACGCTTTCGAACTGGACGAGGTCATCGCGTCCGAACGTCAGCTCCTCTACGTGGCCGCGACGCGGGCACGCGACAGACTTCTCGTCTCCGCGATCGAACCAGGCTCCGAGTTCCTCGAATCGCTGTGACGAGGCCGGGTGACGCTCGGCCTGCGCACCCGGATTGCGGCTGAAGATCGAGGGGCCCATCATCACAAGCCGTGACGCGGCCGCAGCTTTCCTATGGCCGAGGCATGCGGGCGGCGTGCCCGGACGTTCCCAGGATTTTCCTTCCGCACGGCGCCAGCGCGCGTCGCGTCAGCCAAAACCCCGACCCGTTCGATCAGAACGGGATCTCGTCGTCCATGTCGGAGGAGAAGCCGCCGCGCGAGGCGCCGCCGGAGGAGGAGCCGGAACTGGAACCGGAGCCGCGCGACGACGACGGGCCGCGGTCCATCGGGCCGGAACGGCCGTAGTCGGAGCCACCGCCGCCGCCGTAGTCGCCGCCGCCCTCGCGCTCGCCGCGCCCGTCGAGCATGGTCAGAACCGAGTTGAATCCCTGCAGCACGACCTCGGTGGAATATTTCTTCTGGCCGCTCTGGTCTTCCCACTCACGGGTCTGGAGCTGGCCTTCGAGATACACTTTGGAGCCCTTGCGCAGATACTGCTCGACGACCTTGCACAGGCCCTCGTTGAAGACGACGACGCGGTGCCACTCGGTCTTCTCGCGGCGCTCGCCGCTGTTGCGGTCGCGCCAGCTCTCGGAGGTGGCGATGCGCAGGTTGGCGATCGGCCGGCCGTCCTGGGTGCGGCGGATCTCCGGATCCGCTCCGAGGTTGCCGACGAGGATGACCTTGTTGACGCTGCCGGCCATGGCTTACTCCCGAATTTCGTCCATACTCGCCGGCAGTTCGCGCCCGCCGGCCCTTCGTATCGCGCCCATCCCTAGCACGGGCGGCCGCCGGAGTCCTCCGCGCGGCTTTTTCTCCACAGGTGCCAACTTTCGCTCGCAGGCCCCGACTGTTCCTGATATGTTCACAACATGGCACTTGGGAACGGCGGCGTCCAGCCTATATTGCGCTCGGAGCCGGATTTTCGGCGACCTTCCCTCACGGACGAGCGATCGGCGGCGCGGCCGCGGCCGTAAGAGGCCCGGTGGAACGATGCGCCGGGCCGTGCGCGTTGCGGTCGGGGGACGCGGAGGCGAGACGTGGCCCGACGCCGGCGGCTCGCGGCTCGCGGCGGGGGTGTCGGATTTCGAGCGGGCCGAGACGGTCCGGCGGCGACGAGACGGGACGAGAAGCGAATGACGATGGCGGACGGCAAGCGGCGGGGCGACGACCGGCGGATGATCTCGATCCGCGGCGCGCGCGAGCACAATCTCAAGAACGTCGATCTCGACCTGCCGCGCGACAGCCTCGTGGTGATGACCGGCCTGTCGGGCTCGGGCAAGTCCTCGCTCGCCTTCGACACGATCTACGCCGAGGGCCAGCGCCGCTACGTCGAGAGCCTGTCGGCCTACGCCCGCCAGTTCCTCGAGATGATGCAGAAGCCGGACGTCGACCAGATCGACGGCCTCTCCCCGGCGATCTCGATCGAGCAGAAGACGACCTCGCGCAATCCGCGCTCGACGGTCGGCACCGTCACCGAGATCTACGACTACATGCGCCTGCTGTTCGCGCGGGTCGGCGTGCCCTATTCCCCGGCCACCGGCCTGCCGATCGAGAGCCAGACCGTCAGCCAGATGGTCGACCGGGTGCTCGCCCTGCCCGAGGGCAGCCGGCTCTACCTGCTGGCGCCGATCGTGCGCGGGCGCAAGGGCGAGTATCGCAAGGAACTCGCCGAGCTGCAGAAGAAGGGCTTCCAGCGCGTCAAGATCGACGGCACGATGACCGAGATCGCCGACGCCCCGGCGCTCGACAAGAAGCTCAAGCACGACATCGACGTGGTGGTCGACCGCATCGTGGTGCGCGAGGACATCGCCGTCCGGCTCGCCGACAGCTTCGAGACCGCGCTCGGCCTCGCGGATGGCATCGCCGTGGTCGAGTTCGCGGACCGCACCGACGACAAGGGCGAGGCCGAGCGGATCATCTTCTCGCAGAAATTCGCCTGCCCGGTCTCCGGCTTCACGATCTCCGAGATCGAGCCGCGGCTGTTTTCGTTCAACAATCCCTTCGGCGCCTGCCCCCACTGCGACGGCCTCGGCACCACGCTGAAGTTCGAGGCCGAACTGGTGGTGCCGGACGGCGCTTTGTCGCTGAAGGACGGCGCCGTGCTGCCCTGGGCCCGCACCGGGGCGACCTCGCCCTATTACGCCCAGACCCTCGAGGCGATCTGCCGCCATTTCAAGGTGTCGATGGCGACGCCCTGGCACCAGTTGCCGGAAGAGGTGCGCGAGTTGATCCTCCACGGCTCGGGCAAGCGCGAGATCGAATTCGTCTACGACGACGGCATCCGTACCTATCGCACGTCGAAGTCCTTCGAGGGCGTCGTCACCAACATCGAGCGGCGCTGGCGAGAGACCGATTCCGACTGGGTGCGCGAGGAATTGTCGCGCTACCAGTCCGACCATCCCTGCGAAGTCTGCCACGGCTACCGGCTGAAGCCGGAGGCTCTCGCCGTCAAGATCGGCGGGCTGCACATCGGCGAGGTGTCGAAGAAGTCGATCCGCGAGGCCGGCGACTGGTTCGAGGGGCTGCCGGGCAAGCTGACCGACAAGCAGAACGAGATCGCGGTGCGGATCCTGAAGGAGATCCGCGACCGGCTGAAGTTCCTCAACGACGTCGGCCTCGAGTATCTGACGCTGTCACGCGGCTCGGGCACGCTTTCGGGCGGCGAAAGCCAGCGCATCCGGCTCGCTTCGCAGATCGGCTCCGGCCTCACCGGCGTGCTCTACGTGCTCGACGAGCCCTCGATCGGCCTGCACCAGCGCGACAACGACCGCCTGATCGCCACGCTCAAGCATCTGCGCGACCTCGGCAACACGGTGATCGTGGTCGAGCACGACGAGGACGCGATCCTCGCCGCCGACCACGTCGTCGACGTCGGGCCGGGCGCGGGCGTCCATGGCGGGCGGATCGTGTCGGAAGGAACGCCGGCGCAGGTGATGGCCGATCCGGCCTCGCTGACGGGGCAGTATCTTTCGGGCGTCCGCGCGGTTCCGGTGCCCGAAGGGCGGCGCAAGATCTCGCGGCTGAAGCGCCTCAAGGTGTTCGGCGCCCGCGGCAACAACCTCAAGAGCGTCGACGTCGAGATTCCGCTCGGCACCTTCACCTGCGTCACCGGCGTCTCGGGCGGCGGCAAGTCCACCTTCCTGATCGAGACGCTGTTCAAGGCCGCCGCCCGCCGGCTCAACGGCGCCCGCGAACAGGCCGCGCCGCACGAGCGGATCGAGGGCTTCGAGAACCTCGACAAGGTGATCGACATCGACCAGTCGCCGATCGGGCGCACGCCGCGCTCCAATCCCGCGACCTACACCGGCGCCTTCACGCCGATCCGCGAGTGGTTCGCCGGCCTGCCCGAGGCCAAGGCGCGCGGCTACCAGCCGGGCCGGTTCTCGTTCAACGTCAAGGGCGGACGCTGCGAGGCCTGCCAGGGCGACGGCGTCATCAAGATCGAGATGCACTTCCTGCCGGACGTCTACGTCACCTGCGACGTCTGCAAGGGCAAGCGCTACAACCGCGAGACGCTCGACGTCACCTTCAAGAACAAGTCGATCGCCGACGTGCTCGACATGACGGTCGACGAGGGGGCGGAGTTCTTCGCGGCGGTGCCGGCGGTGCGCGACAAGCTGGCGACGCTCGCCCGGGTCGGCCTCGGCTACGTCAAGGTCGGCCAGCAGGCGACGACCCTGTCGGGCGGCGAGGCCCAGCGCGTCAAGCTCGCCAAGGAACTCTCCAAGCGCGCGACCGGCCGCACCCTCTACATCCTCGACGAGCCGACCACCGGCCTGCACTTCCACGACGTCGCCAAGTTGCTGGAAGTGCTTCATGAGCTGGTCGACCAGGGCAACACCGTCGCGGTGATCGAACACAATCTCGAAGTGATCAAGACCGCCGACTGGATCATCGACTTCGGCCCCGAGGGCGGCGAGGGCGGCGGCACCATCGTCGCCAGCGGCCGGCCGGAGGACATCGTCGACGAGGACCGCTCGCACACCGCCCGCTATCTGAAGACGCTGCTCCGGCGACGGCCGAAGGCGAAACGCGCGGCGGCGGAATAGGCTGGCGAGGGATGGCGGGGCGCGCGCGACGCATCGCCCTCTGCCCGGACGTGACGGCGGCCGGATCGTCCGCGCTTGCGGAGGCGCCGGGCACGGCTGTCCAGTTCGGCGGACTCGGGGATCGCCGGGGACCTCTACCTCTCGACCGTCTTCACCGGCCTCGAGCCGTGACCCAATGGTCTCACGGCCGGGAAGGACACCGGCTAGTGATGTCGGTTAATAAAATCAATTAGTTGCATCGAGATTGCCGGACTGTCATCGGGTCGCCGGGTCGAGCCCACTGCTGTCCGGTTCGCATTCGGCCCCAGTGGATCAACGCCTTGATTCCATCACGATATTCGTCGGCGCGCCTTACGCCGATCTGCAGCGGCTTCTCGGCCCGGCGGACCGATGCCCCACCGAACTCGCTCTCGATCGTCATCGCCGGGCTCGACCCGGCGACCCAATGGCCGTGCGGCGAAGATCAGTCCGACGCTTTGAGTGAATGTGTTTATCTCACTCTCGACGCCGTTCCGCCCGGCGAGGCAATTGGGTCACCGGCTCGAGGCCAGTGATGACGGAAGAGAGGCTGAGCTCCCTGAACTCACGCCGAATTCGCCGAACCGGACAGCACTGGTCTTGCCCGGCGATGAGGGTCGGAGATTTCATCAGGGAACCGGCCATGCAGGCCCGGATATCCTCTCGTGTTCGCAAAACGCGAGAAGGCAGATCTCGCCGTCCGATCAACATGGTGATCGGCAGAAGCCGACCCGCACCGGACTGCTGTGGCCGCCACGAGGGCTCGGCAAAATGAAGCGGGCGCCCTCCCCTGCGAGAGGAGGCGCGCCCGCTCGATCGGTGCGTGATCGGACGAAAGCGTTCCAGCTCCGACCGCGGGGCCACCCTGCTCTCTCTTGATCGCCCAAATCGGAAGGCTTTCAACGGCCGCCGTGGCAAAACCAGTCGGCGGCCGGAGCGTCAAACGCCCGTCACTGGCAGTAGTGGCGGTAGCCGTCGTAGCCCATGTAGGTGCCGCTGCGGGCGTCGAAGCTGCGATACTTCGCTTCGCAGTAGCTGTACCAGCCGGCGGAGAAGGCCGGGTAGCCTCCGGCCGAGGGCACGCCGGCGGACACGTAGCCGGGCTGCGGGGCGTAGACCACCGGCGGCGGCGCGTAGACGACGGGCGGCGCCGGCGGGGCGGCCAGCGCGCCGCCGATCAGGGCGCCGGCGGCGAGACCGGCGATGCCGGCGACCGCGAGGTCACCGTTGTTGTAGCCCCGGTGGTGGTGATGGACCACCGGTCCGCGCCAGTGGCGGTCGCGGTAGTAGTGACGCGGCGGCGGCGCGTAGTGGCGGCCGTAGGACGGGCCCGTGCGATACCAGATGGCGCCGTCGGCGGCGGCCGGGGTGGCGGCGAGCGGCAGCATGCCGGCGCCGATCAGGCTGGTGGCGACGAGGGCGGTGAGCGCCCGGCGGCCGCGGCCGGTCCGGGAGGCGCCGGCTTCGCTGGACTGAATGGTCATCGTGTACCTCCTCGCCCGGTGGGGGCGGAAATTCAGGGATGTCTCATGAACGCGCCGCCATCATGGCCGTTCCAAGCTGAACCATCGCTGAATGGATTGGGGCACCGGCGTGGCGGCGGTGGCGCCGGTTTTCGCCGATCGCGCGCGATCGGCCCGCCGGGGGCGCAATTCGTGAACGATCGTTTCGAACGATCCGCGCGAGACGAGGCCAGCCGGTCTGTAAGCCGGGTTCTGTGCAGCGGGTTTCCCCGCCCGACGACCATTCCTCTGGGACGTCCGTCACCGGACGCCTCGCGCAACCCACCCGGGCGGCTGGTTCGGAAACGAACCGGGCTTTCGCCCGCGCCGCCCCTATTCGGTCTTGCTCCCGGTGGGGTTTGCCATGCCGTCCCCGTTGCCGGCGACGCGGTGGGCTCTTACCCCACCTTTTCACCCTTGCCCGGGGCGGACCCCGGGCGGTTCGATCTCTGTGGCACTTTCCCTGGGGTCGCCCCCGCCGGGCGTTACCCGGCACCGTGTTTCCGTGGAGCCCGGACTTTCCTCTCCCGCACGCTTTCGCGTCTTGCGGCAGCGGCCGTCCAACCGGCTGGCGCGCCGGTTAGACATGGGTCGGGCGGCGCCGTCAAGCGCCGATGCCACGCGATCCCGGCAAGGCGCGCTCAGAGCGCGGCGACATAGCGGTTGACCTTGGCGCAGTAGGCGCGGGTGCCCTTCGACATGTGGCGGGCGTAGTGGCCGGCGTTGTAGCGCAGGATGGCGCCGCAGGTGTCGCCGCCGGCGAGCTTGTAGGCGGTGGCGAGGTAGGTCATGCCCCAGTGGAGGTTGGTCTCCGGGTCGAGCAGGCCGGCGGTCGAACCCTTGAAGCCGAGACCGCGGGCGGTGGACGGCAGGATCTGCATCAGACCCATGGCGCCGCCGCGGCTGCGGGCGCGCGGGTTGAAGTTGCTCTCGACCATGACCACGGCTTCGGCGAGGTCGGCCGGGACGCCCTTCTCGGCGGCATGGCGGCGGATCGCCGCGATATACTTGGAGCGGCCTGCGGCGCGGCTCGGCGAGGTCGCCGCGGCGACGTTGGCGGCGGTTTCCCGCTGGCCGGCGTCCGGTGCGGACTTTCGTGCCTCGCCCTGGGCGGCCGGCGCCTTCTTGCGGGCCGCGGTCTTCTTCGCGGCCGGCTTGGCCGCGGCCTTCTCCGAGGCGGCCTCCGCCCTGGCGGCCGGGGCTTCGTTCCTCTCGGCCTCGCCCTTGGCCAGTTCGCGCTTGGCGCGGGAGATGCGGATCATGTCGACGATGCTCTTCGGCTCGGCATCGATGTCGACCCCGTTGACGATCCGGGGGGTCTTGGTCTCATCGCTCTTCTCCGAAGCGGCAGCGACGGAGGCGAAGTTCGGAAGTGCAGTAACCAGAATTGCAGTGACGATCACGCTGGTACGCAGGGCTGACGTGGCCTTCATTCGTCGTGTCCATCCTCATCATCAAGTGTGACGAGGCAGGGAACTATTGGCGAAATCGGGCGTTAATCGGGCAGATCGTTATGCCTCGATTTGTCTTGATTTCGACTATATTCTTAACATTTATAAATGTACTTATGGGGGCGGGCATCTTACGCCGCAAGGTGGCGAGAAAATGACGGAGCGGCGCGGCGCCGGCCGACGATCGGGCTCGGAAGGCCTCAGTCCGGCAGGGCCGAGATCAGCGCGTGCAGGGTCTCGATGGTCGACTGATCGGCGATGCCGTCGACGCGGTCGGGACGGAAGTGACGCTGGAAGGCGGTGACGGCGGCCCGGGTCGTCTCGTCGAAAACACCCGACGCATCAACGTCGTAGCCGTAGATGGCGAGCATCTGCTGCAGCGCCGCCACGGGCGGGCCGGCATCGCCGGCCTGGAAGAAGCGACCGCCGCGCACCGGGACCGGCGGCACCAGATGGCCGACGCCGGCGCGGTGCAACGCATCCCAAGGAAATTTTTCGCCCGGATCAGCCTTGCGGGCCGGAGCGACGTCGGAATGGGCGAGGACGTGCTGTGGATAAATCCCGTGACGGACCACGATCCCCCGACAAAGCCCGATCACCGCCGCGATCTGGACGTCGGGAAAGTCGCGGTAGCCGTGATCGTGGCCGGGATTGGCGATCTCGACGCCGATCGAGCGGGAATTGATGTCCGAAAGCCCGCGCCAGCGGGCGACGCCGGCGTGCCAGGCGCGCCGCTCCTCCGGCACGAGGCGAACGACGGCACCGTCCCCGTGAACGAAATAATGGCTGGAGACTTCCGAGCGCGGGTCGCGCAGCCAGGCCAGCGCCCCGCTCTCCGACGGCATGCCGGTGTAGTGCAGGATCAGGAAGTCGATCCGGGTCCCCTCGGCGCGCGGCCCGTGGTTCGGCGAGGGCAGATCGACGACGACGGGCTCGGCGAACCCGCCGCCCCCGCCGGCCGCGGTCAAACGGCGAATTCCTTCTCGATCCGCTCGTAGGCGCCGTTGAGCGAGGCGAGGCGCTCGGTGGCGAGGCGGATGCATTCGGCCGGCAGGCCGCGGGCGATCAGCCTGTCGGGATGGGTCTCGGCCACAAGCTTGCGGTAATGGCGGCGGACCTCGGCCGGATGGGTGCCGCGCGGGATGCCGAGCACGACCCACGGATCGGCGGCGTCGGCGACGACGTGGCGGGCGAGGATCCGGTCGAACTGCGGGGCCGGGATGCGGAAGATCGCGGCGACGTGCTCGAGGAAGGCGATCTCGTTCTCGTGCACCGCGCCGTCGGCGCCGGCGATCATGAACAGGCCGTCGAGAATGTCTTCGAGCGTGCGCAGGTCGCCGGCGTGGAGCTTCTCGATCCGGGCGGCGTAGACGTCGAAGCCGGCGACGTCCTGCTTGGCGAGGTTGAACAGGCGGGCGACGTTGCGCCGCTCGGCCTCCGGGACTACGAAGAGACGCTCGACGACGGCGATCTCGCGGTCGCTGACGATGCCGTCGGCCTTGGCCATCTTGGCGGCGAGGCCGATCATCGACACGGTGAAGGCGACCTGACGGCGGGCCTCGCCACCGAAGGTCTCGGTGACTACGCGGCAGATGCGGTCGATCACCGCGCCGACCGTTTCGGTGACGTGGAGGCGTTCGAGCAGTTCGGAGAGGCAGGACCAGAGCGACATGATGCGGGCATGGTAAGGCTTCCCGGCGATGGCGCCAAGCATCGCGCCGCCGATTTCGAACCCGCCGGGGAGAAGAAAATGTCGCAAATCGTATCCTTCGTGAACAATCCTCACCCCGTACCCGGCTTGGCCCGCGCTGGTTCCGTGCCGAGGGGCGGGCTAAGGTCGGAGGAGAGGCCGCGGCGCCGATTCGTGGCCTTCTACGGCCGTCCCGAACCGGCGGATGGCCGCAGGTGAACGATCGGCCGGCGCGGATGCCGGCCGTGCCGGCTACGGCGGACGAAGACGAGGCGGGACGAGGCGATGAGCGAGGGACAGGCGACGAGACCGCGGGCCGCAACGCTCGACGCGGCGCTCGCCCTCCACCGTGCCGGCGACCTCGAGGGCGCGGTCGGCGCCTATGCCGCCCTGCTCGCGGCGGCGCCCAACGATCCCAACCTTCTCCAGCTGATGGGCGTCGCGCTCTGCCAGCGCGGCGACCGCGGCGCCGGCATCCTGCACATGCAGCGCGCGCTCGCCGGCGATCCGGGCAACCGCAACACGGCCGAGAACCTCGCCCAGGCGATGCAGGACGCCGGGCGGGCCGAGGAGGCGACGGCGATCCTGCGCCGGCTGGTCGAGGCCGAGCCGCGCCACGGCGGCCTGCGCCGCAAGCTCGCCGTCGCCCTCAGCCTCGCCGGCCGGCACGACGACGCCCTCGCGCTCTTCGCCGCCCTGCTGCGGGCGGGAATGACCGACGACGTCACCGCCGAAGCCCACACCCGGGCGCTGGGACGGGCCGGGCGGATGAGCGAGGCGATCGAGCGGCTGAGCGACCATCTCGTCGCCAACGGCGTGCGCTTCGGCCCGCTGGTGTTCCTCGCCTCCCTGCTGGCCGACGCCGGCCATCTCGACGACGCCGCCGGGCTCTACAGTCAGGCGGTCGGCCTTCAGCCGGACGACGTCGCCCTCCGCCACACGCTGGTCGCGACGCTGCGGCGGGCCGGACGCTACGACGAGGCCTTCGCCGCCGGACTGGAGGCGCTGCAGCGCGATCCGGCCAATGCGCGGCTCCACGTCTCGGTCGGCCACGTGCTGTCGGATGCCGGGCATTTCGCCGAGGCGCTGCGCCACTACGAAGAGGCAGCGCGGCTCGACTCCACCGCCCCGGAGGCGCTGTCGGCGGCGGCCTGGGCGGCGATGCGGCTCGAACGGCTCGTGCTCGCCGGCAACTTCGCCGCCAGGGCGCTGGAGCGCGATCCGCTGCACGCCGACGCCTATCTGGTGCTGGCGACGCTGGCGAGCGATCTCGGCTCGACCGGGGAAGCGATCCGGCTGCTCGAGGAAGCGCGGGCGAAGGGCGTTCGCCACGCCCAGCTCTCCTACAAATACGCGGACACCATCATCGCCGAGCGGCAGCGGCTCGCCGACGGCCTCGCCGCGCTGGACGAGGCGCTGGAGATCGAGCCCGGGCACTATTCGGCCTGGCTGCGGGCCCGCGACGCCGCTCGCCACCTCGTCCGCCACGACAAGCTGGAAGAGCTCGGCCGGCACCGCCCGTTCTCGGCGGAAGAGCGCCGCCACTACACCCCCGCCCCGTTCCTCGTGCTGATGGAAAGCGACGATCCGGCCGAGCATCTCGCCCACTCCCAGCGCTTCTGGGAGCGGACGCGGCTCGACCCGGACCAGATCTTCACGCCGTCGAAACGGCCGCAGCCGCCGCCGCCACCCGGGGCGGACGAGCCGATCGTGGTCGGCTATCTTTCCAGCGACTATCACGAGCACGCCACGGCCTATCTGCTGAGCGAACTGTTCGAGTTGCACGACCGGCGACGCTTCCGCATCCACGCCTATTGCTACTCGCCCGAGAGCCGCGGGCCGATGCGCCAGCGGATCAAGCGCGGCGTCGACCACTTCATTTCGGTGAAGGGTCTCTCCCACGGCGACACCGCGGCGACGATCGCCCGCAACGGCGTCCATGTCCTCGTCGACCTGAAGGGCTGGACCGCGGGTTCGCACACCCCGGTGATGGGGCTGCGCCCGGCGCCGATCCAGGTGTCGTGGCTCGGCTATCCGGGTTCGACCGGAGGCGAAGCGATCGACTATTTCGTCTCCGACCGCGTCGTGACGCCGGAGGGGGCGGACGCTGATTTCGCCGAGCATCTGGTGCGCCTGCCGGGCTGTTATCAGATCAACGACCGGCGGCGGCGGGTCGACCCGATCCGTCCGACCCGCGCCGCCTTCGACCTGCCGGAGACGGCCTTCGTCTACGCCTCGTTCAACCAGCCCTACAAGGTGACGCCGGACCTCGTCGCCTCGTGGTCGCGGATCCTGGCGGCGACGCCGGGCTCGGTGCTCTGGCTGTTCGCCGGCAACGGCGAGGCGGCGGTGAACCTGCCGGCGGTCTTCGCCGCCCACGGCATCGGCCGCGAGCGCATCGTCGCCTCTCCCGGCCTCGACAATCCCAAGCACCTCGCCCGCCTGCCGCTCGCCGACCTCTGCCTCGACACCTTCCCGGTCGGCTCGCATACCACCGCCTCCGACGCCTTGTGGATGGGGGTGCCGGTGCTGACCCGGCCGGGCCGCGCCTTCCCCTCGCGCGTCGCGGCGAGCCTGCTCCACGCGGTCGAACTGCCCGAACTCGTCGCGGCGGATGAGGAGCACTACGAGAGGCTCGCCGTCGCCCTCGCCCGCGGTCCCGCCCGCCTCGGCCGGATGCGGCGGCACCTCACGGAGCGGCGCGAGAGCCTGCCGCTGTTCGACACGCCGCGATTCGTCGCCGGTCTCGAGGCGGCCTACGTGGCGATGGTCGAACGCTGGCGCGCCGGCCTGCCGCCGGATCGCATCGACATCTGACATATCGCTCCGGGATTGCCGGTTCATCGGACCGTCCCGAGGTTGCGGCCCGGCACGCCGACGCCCGTTCGGGCCTGCCGCGGCGTCGAAGGCTTCGACAGGTCGAACCTTGCCGAGCCCGATATGGGAGCGTCGCGGTCGATCCTCGGCCCGCGGGGCGAGGCGGGACGCAACCGATTGCAATCTGGAATTGCATGATGGCAGGATATTAACAAAAAGTTGTCTTCTTCCAGTTCTCCACCTATGCTCGACCTCGCGTGTCCGGCCCATATTTCGGGCGGACCATCGGGGGGAACGGGGCATGACGAGACGAGAGCGGCTCCGCCGCGGGACGATCGCCGTGGTGGCGGCGGCGTCCCTGCTTTCGGCCTGCGTGACGAGTGGCGCGGGCCTTTCGGCGGACGAGCAGCAGTTGCGGCAGACGGAGCGCATCCGGCTCGCCCAAGGCGTGGTGGGCGGCGCGGTGCTCGGCGCCGCCGCGGGAGCCCTCCTCGCCGCCGCCCTCGGCGGAGACGACCGCCAGATCGCGCATGGTGCGATCGCCGGGGCTGCGGTCGGCGGTGTCGCCGGAGCGGCCGACGCCGGCAACGTCAACGCACATGCCCGCGCGCAATACGAACAACAGCAGAGTCTCGAGAACCAGATCGCGGCGGCCGACCGGAACATCGCCGAGTATCGCAAGGTCACCGACGCCGCCCGGCGCATCGCGGCCAGCGAACGCGCGTCGATCGCCCGCCTCAACGGCGAGTTCGCCCGCGGCGAGGTGACGGCGGCGCAGTATCGGGCCGAGCTGGTCAACGCCCGCGGCAACCTCGCGGCGCTCACCAGCCAGATCCGCAACGCCGAGCAGGACATCGCCGATCTCGACCAGTCGGGTGCGAGCGGCCATCCGGCGGGTGCGAGCCGAAAGGCCCGATTGGTCGAGGAGAAGACCCGGCTCGAGCAGGAGCGCGCGACGCTCGAAAGGATCTACCTCGGCGTGCCGTCGCAGGTCGGACGCTACAGCTGAGCGGCGCCGGAAGACATCCGGCAGGAGAATGCGCCATGACCAGACCGCCTCTCGGGACCGTCGGCCTCGTCGTCGCCGCGGCGATGCTCGCCGGTTGCACCTGCACCGGCGACCCGAAGACCGACAGCTACGGCTGTGCACGGGCATCGAGCCGACGGCACCTACGAGTTCCGGACCATGCAGCTCGCGGCGATCGCGGACCGCCGCCGGCGCGAGGAAGCGGCGGCCGCCGGCGGGGCGAGCGAGGCCCGGCGCGAGCAGGTTCGCCTCAGGGAAATCGGGCAGCGGTGGAGCGGCGACGTCGCCGCCCAGCGCGCCGAACTCGCGAGGCTGCGTGACGAGCGCAGCCGGGTCGAGCGGAGGCTCGCCGAGCTTCGCAGGCAGGCCGCTCCCGGCAACGCCGAGGAGATCGCCCGGCTCGAGGCCGAGATCGCGACCATCCGAAGCGACATCCGGGCTCTGGAGAACCTTTGACCGTGCGCCCCGCCGTCCGGCTTCCGACAGGCGGCGTCTTGGCACTCTGGGCCGCGCTGGGGCTGATCGTCGCCGGGGCCGGTCTGCTGCTGCTGCCGGCCTGCGGCATCGTCGTCGCCGGCCACGCCTTCGGCTGGTGTGCGGACGACGGGCCGGCGCACGAACTCGCCCTGCTCGACCGCGACCTGCTCGCGCTCGCGGCCCGGCTGGACGATCGACGCGCCGCCTGCGGGCGACCTACCGAAGGCGCGGTCACTCCCGGAGCCGGCGGCGCGCCGCCAGCCGGCGGCATCGGCTTGGGGCGACCGGACGGCGGCGGCGGCGG
>Ga0065721_10004501_pt1 | contig 26236 bp, 26 predicted proteins | sample Mesricmetagenome_FD_59108 | JGI IMG/M metagenome (GOLD analysis project Ga0065721, IMG submission 59108) | Mesophilic microbial community from rice straw/compost enrichment Sample: eDNA_1 v2 (version 2) | ecosystem: Engineered > Solid waste > Grass > Composting > Bioreactor | place: USA: Davis... | reverse complement strand
TCACCCCGCCGCAGGGCAGCGGCGGGCCCTTCGGGCTGCCGCTGCTGCGGCTGGAGCGGCTGACCTTCCGCTTCATCGAGGCCGGTTTCGTGGTGCTCAGCGCCGCGTTGCTGTTGGGAGCCTGGCTCATTCCGGAGTGGCGCTGGGACCACAAGACGGTGTTCTCGCTGCTGGGCTGGGTCACCTTCGCGCTGCTCATCGGTGGACGGCTGGCCTGGGGCTGGCGCGGACGGCGCGCCACGCGCTGGCTCTATGCCGGTGCGGTGCTGCTGCTGCTGGGCTACATCGGCTCGCGCTTCGTGCTGGAGGTGGTGCTGCACCGCGCCGTGTGAGAACCACGGCACGCCTGCCGCAGGCACCGCTGCCCGGACCATGAAGATCTCCCGAGCCCTGCCACCCGCCACCTTGCATGAAGGGCCGCTGCGATGAAGTACCTCCTGCTGCTGGCCGTGATCGTGCTGGTGCTGTGGGCCATGCGCCGCGCTTCGTTGCCGCCACCACCACCGCCTTCCCCGCCACCGCCGCCGCGCCCGCCTGAGCCGCCTCAGCTGGAAGCGATGGTTCGCTGCAGCCATTGCGGACTGCACCTGCCCAGCAGCGAAGCCGTGCTGGGCTTGGATGGACAACCCTACTGTTGCGCGATGCACCGCGCCGCCGGGCCGCGCAAGACATGAGCGCCGATCCGCCGGCGCTGCACGCGGCCACGGCCCGGAGCGACGCCTGGGAGGAGGGCTGGTACGCGCCGGCGCAACGCTGTCCCTCGCCCAACTTCGGCCTGCGCCCCGTGGGCGTGAGCATCGACCTGGCGGTGGTCCATTCCATCAGCCTGCCGCCGGGCGTCTATGGCGGCGACGCCATCGAACGGCTCTTCACCAACCGGCTGGACTGGGACGCGCACCCGTACTTCCAGCAGATCCGCGGCTTGGAAGTGTCGGCGCACTTCCTGGTGCGCCGCGACGGCGCACTGATGCAGTTCGTGTCCTGCGACGCGCGCGCCTGGCATGCAGGGCGCTCCAGCTGGCGCGGCCGCGACAACTGCAACGACTACTCCATCGGTATCGAGCTCGAAGGCCTGGAGGGCAGGCCCTTCGCCGCCGTGCAGTACCGGCGGCTGGCACGGCTGCTGCGGGCGCTGGCGCAGCGCTATCCACTGGCCGAGGTGACCGGCCATGAGGACGTTGCGCCGGGCCGCAAGCACGATCCTGGCGCCGCCTTCAGCTGGCCGCTGCTGGCCCGGCTCAGTGGCTGGCAAGGCAACGGCAGCGCGCTGCAACGGCGCGCCTGAATCCCGTTTCGGACGCAACCGTCCAGGCTGCCGCAGGTGGTCGCTCCATCCGCATTGCAAGCCGGATGCCGGCTTGGGCAGCGCATCACGCGAACGTGGCAAATCTGTGACTGCTCCGGGGGCGAAGCTTCTCGAACACTAGATGTAGTGGTCTAATACGCGCCGCCACACCACCGGTAGTGTCCACTGTCCACTGGCGACTCACCGGTTATCCACAAGTTTTTGCACATGCCCCGCTTCGCCGGGCCCTTGGAAGGGCTCGCATCGGGGTGCTGGAGAGCCTGCCGGGCCCGGCCGCAAGCCGCCGAGCGTGCGGCGGCGGCAACTCTCCCGTTGACCAGAAGGAAAGTCCACATGAGCGCACCTGAACTGCATTCCTCCTCCGGCGCCGGCAGCGCCTTCATCGGCGAGGCCGAGGCTGTCGAAGCACCGGCGCGCGCCACCTACGAGGGTTACCAGATCATCCGGCGCAATGGTGCGGTGGTCGCCTTCACGCCCAGCAAGATTGCCGTGGCGCTGATGAAGGCCTTCCTGGCCGTGCGTGGCAGCCAGGGTGCGGCCTCGGCCAGCGTGCGCGAGACGGTGGATGGGCTCACCGAGGCCGTGGTGCGTTCGCTGCTGCGTTCGCGCCCGACCGGCGGCACCTTCCACATTGAGGACGTGCAGGACCAGGTCGAGCTGCAGCTCATGCGCGGCGGCCACCATGACGTGGCGCGTGCCTACGTGCTCTACCGCGAGCGCCATGCGCAGGAGCGCGCCCAGCGCGCGGCTGCCGCCGCAGCCGCCGCGCAAGCCGCCGCGGCCAAGCCCGTGCTGCACGTGATCGAGGACGGCCAGCGCGTGCCGCTGGACGAGGCCAAGCTGCAGGCGCTGGTGGAGTCCGCCTGCGCGGACCTGGGCGAGGACGTGAAGGCCCCGCCCATCCTGGCTGAGACGCGGCGCAACCTCTACGACGGCGTGCCGATGGAGGAAGTGCACAAGGCCGCCATCTTGGCCGCGCGCACCCTCATCGAGAAGGAGCCCGCCTATACCCGTGCCACCGCGCGGCTGCTGCTGCACACGGTGCGCAAGCAGGTGCTGGGTCGGGAGGTGACGCACGAGCAGATGGCCACGCGCTACGCCGAGTATTTCCCTGGCTTCGTGGCCAAGGGCGTCAAGGCCGAGTTGCTGGACGAGGCGCTGCTGGGCTTCGACCTGGCGCGGCTGGGCGCGGCGCTCAAGGCCGAACGCGACCTGCAGTTCGACTACCTGGGCCTGCAGACCCTGGTGGACCGCTACTTCCTGCACATCGAGGAGCAGCGCATCGAGCTGCCGCAGGCCTTCTTCATGCGCGTGGCCATGGGCCTGGCGCTGGGCGAGAAGAGCGGTGACCGCGAGGCGCGCGCCATCGAGTTCTACGACGTGCTCTCCAGCTTCGACTTCATGAGCAGCACGCCCACGCTCTTCAACGCGGGCACGCGGCGCTCGCAGCTCTCCAGCTGCTACCTGACCACCGTCTCCGACGACCTGGAAGGCATCTACGAGGCGCTCAAGGAGAACGCGCTGCTGTCCAAGTTCGCCGGCGGCCTGGGCAACGACTGGACCAACGTGCGCGCGCTGGGCTCCTACATCAAGGGCACCAACGGCAAGAGCCAGGGCGTGGTGCCCTTCCTCAAGGTCGTCAACGACACGGCCGTGGCCGTGAACCAGGGCGGCAAGCGCAAGGGCGCCGTGTGCGCTTACCTGGAGACTTGGCACCTGGACATCGAGGAGTTCCTGGAGCTGCGCAAGAACACCGGCGACGACCGCCGCCGCACGCACGACATGAACACCGCGAACTGGATTCCGGACCTGTTCATGAAGCGCGTCATGGCGGGTGGTCAGTGGACGCTGTTCTCGCCGTCGAGCTGCCCGGACCTGCACGACAAGTTCGGCCAGGAGTTCGAGCGCGCCTACGTGGCCTACGAGTCCATGGCCGACCGCGGCGAGATCAAGCTCTTCAGGCGCATGGCCGCCAAGGACCTGTGGCGCAAGATGCTCACGATGCTGTTCGAGACCGGGCATCCCTGGATCACGTTCAAGGACGCTTGCAACGTGCGCAGCCCGCAGCAGCATGTGGGCGTGGTGCACTCCTCCAACCTGTGCACCGAGATCACGCTCAACACCGGTCCGGACGAGATCGCGGTGTGCAACCTGGGCTCGGTGAACCTGGCGCATCACCTCAAGGACGGTGGCATCGACCATGACAAGCTGCGCAAGACCGTGCGCACGGCCATGCGCATGCTCGACAACGTCATCGACATCAACTACTACGCGGTGGAGAAGGCGCGCCGCGCCAACGAGCGCCACCGCCCGGTGGGCCTGGGGGTGATGGGCTTCCAGGACGCGCTCTACCAACTGCGCGTGCCCTATGCCAGCCAAGCGGCGGTGGAGTTCGCCGACCGCTCGATGGAGGCGCTGTGCTACTACGCCTACTGGGCCTCCACGGAGCTGGCGGCCGAGCGCGGGCGCTACTCCAGCTACGAGGGCTCGCTGTGGAGCCGCGGCGTGCTGCCGCTGGACACGCTCAAGCTGCTGGCCCAGGAGCGCGGCGGCTACATCGAGGCCGACACCTCCTCCACGCTGGACTGGGATGCGCTGCGCGTGCAGATCCGCCAGCACGGCATGCGCAACAGCAACTGCGTGGCCATCGCGCCCACGGCGACCATCTCCAACATCATCGGCGTGGACGCTTCCATCGAGCCCTGCTTCGGCAACCTCTCGGTGAAGTCCAACCTCTCGGGCGAGTTCACCGTCATCAACGAGTACCTGGTGCGCGACCTCAAGGCGCTGGGCCTGTGGGACGACGTGATGCTCATGGACCTCAAGCACTTCGACGGCTCGCTCAAGCGCATCGACCGCGTGCCCGAGGAGCTCAAGCGGCTGTACGCCACCGCCTTTGAGGTCGAGACGCAGTGGCTGGTGGAAGCCGCGGCGCGGCGCCAGAAGTGGATCGACCAGGCGCAGAGCCTGAACCTCTACATGGCCGGCGCTTCGGGCAAGAAGCTCGACGAGACCTACAAGCTGGCCTGGGTGCGCGGCCTCAAGACCACGTACTACCTGCGCACGATGGCGGCCACGCACGTGGAGAAGTCCACCGTGCAGGCCGGCGCGCTCAATGCCGTGTCCTCGCTGTCGGCGCCGGCCGCGGTGATGGCGCCTGCTACCGTGTCCGCCGTGGTGGCGGAGGCCGCGGTGCCGGCCACCGACATCAAGTTCTGCGCCATCGACGATCCCGGTTGCGAGGCTTGTCAGTAAGCGCCCGATGACACCGGCCGGATGCGATCGGCAAGCCGCTTGCTGAACTCCCTATGGTTGCAAACCGGACTTCTTGCATGAAGTCCGGCAGCATCGATGGGGCAGGGCCTCATGCAGTGCATTGCAAGGGCAACAAGTGCTTGGTGTTTGATCGCATCCCTCTCATAATTTCCACACATTAGGAAGTACACACATGCTGGTCTGGGAAGACGACGTCCAAGGCGAAGCCCGCACGCCGCAGACGACCCCAAGCAATCCCTCGCAAGGCTTCGTGCCTCCGGTGCGCAATGCCTCCATCGCCGTCGATGCCGTGGCCGCTGAGCCGTCCCCATCCGCATCGGCACAGGCCCTGAGCCAGCGCCGCGTCAACGTGGCCGACAAGCGCATCATCAACGGCCAGACCGACGTCAACCAGCTCGTGCCCTTCAAGTACAAGTGGGCCTGGGAGAAGTACCTGGCCACCTGCGCCAACCACTGGATGCCGCAGGAGATCAACATGTCGCGCGACATCGCGACGTGGAAGGACCCCAACGGGCTGAGCGAGGACGAGCGCCGCATCATCAAGCGCAACCTGGGCTTCTTCGTCACGGCCGACTCGCTGGCGGCCAACAACATTACGCTGGGCACCTACCGCCACATCACAGCGCCCGAGTGCCGTCAGTTCCTGCTGCGCCAGGCCTTCGAGGAGGCGATCCACACCCACGCCTACCAGTACATCGTGGAGTCGCTGGGCCTGGACGAGGGCGAGATCTTCAATGCCTACCACGAGGTGGCGTCCATCCGCGACAAGGACGAGTTCCTGATCCCGTTCATCGACGCGATCATGGACCCCAACTTCAAGACCGGCACCCTGGCCGCCGACCAGACACTGCTCAAGAGCCTGATCGTCTTCGCCTGCCTGATGGAAGGCCTGTTCTTCTACGTCGGCTTCACGCAGATCCTGGCGCTGGGCCGGCAGAACAAGATGACTGGCGCGGCCGAGCAGTACCAGTACATCCTGCGCGACGAGTCGATGCACTGCAATTTCGGCATCGACCTCATCAACCAGATCAAGTTGGAGAACCCCCAGCTGTGGACGCCGGAGTTCCGCGCCGAGATCAAGGCGCTGTTCCTGCGGGCCGTCGAGCTGGAGTACCGCTATGCCGAGGACACCATGCCGCGCGGCGTGCTGGGCCTCAACGCGTCCATGTTCAAGGGCTACCTGCGCTACATCGCCAACCGGCGCGCCACGCAGATCGGCCTGGAGGCGCTCTTCCCCAACGAGGACAACCCGTTCCCGTGGATGAGCGAAATGATTGACCTGAAGAAGGAGCGCAACTTTTTCGAAACCCGCGTGATCGAGTACCAGAGCGGCGGCGCGCTGAGCTGGGACTGAAGGCGGCCGCGGCGCACGCCGACGCCTGTTGTGGAGCCGGTGCGCGGCTCCCGCGTCGGGCGGCCCACGCGCCGGCAGCCTGCCGTCGCAGCCCGATCACCGGACCCCAAGAAGAAGCAAGCGATCAAGATCCGCGCAGGCCCAGGTGGCGACAACAGAAACGCCGCCGAGCTTGCGCTCCCCCGTTCACCGGACCGGGAACCCCTTGAGGGCAGAACACCGGACGGTGAGCAGCCGGGCCGCGGCAACGCGGCACGGCGCTTTGTCACTTGATCAAGGAGAGTGTGATGGCAACTGCGAAGAAAGCCCCGGCCAAGAAGGCCCCGGCCAAGAAGGCCCCGGCGAAGAAGGCGGTGTCCGCAACGAAGAAGGCCACCGAGGCGCCGGCCAAGAAGGCTGCCGCGAAGAAGACGACGGCCGCCGCGCCGGCCAAGAAGGCCGCCGCGAAGAAGACGGCGGCGCCGGCCAAGAAGGCCGCTGCGAAGAAGACGACGGCCGCGGCGCCGGCGAAGAAGGCCACGGCTGCCAAGAAGGCCGCCCCGGCCAAGAAGGCCACGACGGCCCCCAAGGCTGCGGCGCCGGCGAAGAAGGCCCCGGCCAAGAAGGCCGCGACGGCCACCAAGGCCACTGCGCCGGCGAAGAAGGCCCCGGCCAAGAAGGCTGCCGCGAAGAAGGCTTCGGCCAAGAAGGCCACGGCCGCCGGCACCGCTGCGCCGTCGGCCAAGACCGCGCTGAGCCCCGCCGCCGCTTGGCCCTTCCCGACGGGCGAGAAGCCCTGAGCCGTCGCGCCGCGCCCGCGGCGCGTGTGTGCAACGGCCCGCAGGCCTCACGGCCTTGCGGGCCGTGTCATTTCTGGGGCCGGCTGCGTGCCTGGCCGGCGTGTAGTCGTAGGCCCTGGGTCAGCCCTCGATGCGCTCGACGCGGTGGTTCTGCGGGCCCGCCTGTGCGATCTTGAGCGCACCCATGCGGTTGCCCAGCTCCACGCAGCGCGCCAGCGGCCAGCCGCGCTCCAGCCCGTACAGCAGGCCGCCGCGGAAGGCGTCGCCGCAGCCCGTGGGATCGACCACTTGCTCGGCCTCCACGCCCGGCACCAGCGTGCGCTCGCCCTGGACCCACAGCTCGCAGCCCTGCGCGCCCAGCGTCACGATCACGCCCTTGAGGTGCGGGCGGCGCGAGAGCTGTTCCAGGCTCTCGCCCGTGCGCTCGCACAGCATGCGGCCTTCGTAGTCGTTGACCGCCACCCAGGTCGCCTGCTCGATGAAGCCGCGCAGCGCCTCGCCGTCGAACATGGGCAGGCCCTGGCCCGGATCGAACACGAAGGGGATGCCGCGCTCGTGCAACTGTGCGGCGTGGCGCAGCATGGCCTCGCGCCCATCGGGTGCCACGATGGCCAGCGTCAGGTCGTCGCGCGCGGGCACGTCGATCAGGTGCGCCTGCTGCATCGCGCCAGGGTGGAAGGCGGTGATCTGGTTGTTGTCGGTGTCGGTGATGATCATCGCCTGCGCCGTGTAGCTCTCGGCCTCCACGCGCACGCTGGAGCTGTCGATGCCCAGGTCCTGCAGGCGCCGCAGGTACGGGCCGCCGTCGTTGCCCAGCGCCGCGGCCACCACCGGCTCACCGCCCAGGGCCTTGAGCGTGTAGGCAATGTTGCCCGCGCAGCCGCCGAACTCGCGCCGCAGCGTCGGCACCAGGAAAGACACGTTCAGGATGTGCACCTGCTCGGGCAGGATTTGCTGCGCGAAGCGTCCATGGAAGGTCGTGATGGTGTCGAAGGCCAGCGAGCCGCAGACGAGAACGGGCATGGGGTTTCCGTGAGGTTCAGGGATAGAAGAGTTCGACCGAGTAGCCCGCCACGGATGGGTCGCCCACGTCCAGCACCGCCTGCAGCGGTATTTCCTGGGCGGGGGGGATGGCGGCCACCGTGGCGCCGAGCTCGCGGGCGCGCAGCACCTTGCGCACCAGCAGCACGCCTTGCGCATCGGTGAGCCGCAGCTCGACCGCGGGCCAGCGCAGGGCCTGGGTGTCGCGATTGCGCAGCAGCAGCGACAGCCGGTAGCGCTGCTCGCTGCCCGACAGCCGCGACAGCGCGCTGCTTTCCACCGCCAGTGCGGCCAAGTGCCGTGGTGCGGCCTCGGCGTTGCAGCGCATGAGCACGCACAGCGGCTGCATGAGGGGACGCAGGCCCGGGAAGCGCGCGCTCAGCGCCGGGCGCGCAATGATCAGCGCCTGCAGCAGTGCCATCAGCACCAGCACCGTGGCCGCGGTGGTCCACCAGGTGCGCTGGGTGTCGGTGACCCGCGCGGCCGGCGCGGGCGCCTGCATGAAGGAGGGCGCCGCCGTGGCCGCGTCCATGAATGCGGACGGCGCCGCGTCGTCCGCCAGCACCGAGTTCAGGTCGGGCGGCATGGCGCTGGTGGATGCACGCACATCCGTCTCCTGGGGGACGGGGGCCGGCGCGGGGCTCGGTGGCCGCGGCGGCTGTGCGAGAACCGCCGCGGGCGTCGAGGGCGGTACAGGCGCGGCCGGACGCGGTGTCGCCGTCGCGGGCGGCGTGGCTGCCTCGCGGGGCAGGGCGCCGGGTGCGGGCGCTGCCATCGAAGGGGTGCCGCCGCCCGGAGGCATCGCGGCCGGCGTGGGCTCGGCGCGGCGGTACAGCGACGACACCGGTGGCGGATTGCGGTCCAGCGGCGAGCCTGTGCGGGCCGGCGCAGGTGGTACCTGCTGCGGCATCGCCACCAGTGCCTGCAGCGCGTTGAACACCTCGCCGCACTGGCCGCAACGCGCCCAGCCGCCCGAAGCCTGCAACTGCTGCGGCTGCACACGGAAGACCGTGCGGCAGCTGGGACAGCGCGCGGCCTGGCTCATGGCCGGGTCAACCTTCGCCGGCCAGGCGTGCCGTCATCAGCACCCAGCCATCCTCGGCATCGCTGACCTGCAATTCGCACCACGGTGCGTAGGCCGTCTTCAGCTCGTCGGCCTGGCGCTCCAGGATGCCGGCCAGCACCAGGTCGCCGCCCGGGGCCACGTGCCCGGCCAGCAGCGGTGCCAGCAGCTTCAGCGGCGTGGCCAGGATGTTGGCCAGCACCAGCGGGTACTGCCCCTGCGCCAGCTCCGGCAGCCCGGCGCGAAGCGTCACGCCGTTGGCCTGCGCGTTGTCCAGCGTGGACTGCACCGCCGCGGGGTCGATGTCCACGGCATCGATCTCCCGGGCACCGTGCAGCGCCGCGCCGATGGCCAGGATCCCCGAGCCGCAGCCGTAGTCGAGCACGCGCTGCCAGCGCGCGCGGCGCTCGGCGTCCTGCTGCGCGATCCAGCGCAAGCACATGCGCGTGGTCGGGTGCGTGCCGGTACCGAAGGCCAGGCCCGGATCGAGCCGGATCACCTGCTGCGCCTGCTGCGGCGCCTCGTGCCAGCTCGGCACGATCCAGAACGCGGGCGTGATCTCCACCGGCGCGAACTGCGATTGCGTCAGCCGCACCCAGTCCTGGTCCGCCACCTCTTGCAGCGACTGCACCTGCAACTCACTGGCCCATTCCTGCGCCAGCAGCAGCGTGGCGGCCTCGGTGGCCTGCGCCTCCTGGGCGAACAGCGCCTTGAGCGTCGAGCGCTGCCAGCCGCTCTTGGGCACAGGCATGCCCGGCTCGCCAAAGAGCGCCTGCTCGGCCTCGGTATCGACGTCGGCGTCTTCCACCGACACCGACAGCGCCTCCAGCTCTTCCATCAGCGCCTCGGACACCGGCTCCACCAGTGCCTCCGGCGCACGCAGCACCAGCTCGAACATGCTTGCTACCTCTTACCTCTTGTGCTGCGCCAGCCAGCCTTCCAGGTAGTGGATGCTGGTGCCGCCTTCACGGAAGTTGGCGTCCACCATCAGCTCGCGGTGCAGCGGGATGTTGGTCTGGATGCCTTCGACCACGGTCTCGTCCAGCGCGGTGCGCATGCGCGCCAGCCGCCTGCTCGCGCGAATCGCCGTAGACGATGATCTTGCCGATCATCGAGTCGTAGTGCGGCGGCACGAAGTAGTTGGTGTAGGCGTGCGAGTCCACGCGCACGCCCGGGCCGCCGGGCGGGTGCCACATGGTGATGCGCCCCGGCGAGGGCGTGAACTTGTACGGGTCCTCGGCGTTGATGCGGCACTCGATGGCGTGGCCGCGCGTCTGCACCTGGCGCTGCGTGAACGGCAGCTTCTCGCCGGCGGCCACGCGGATCTGCATCTGCACGATGTCGATGCCCGACACCAGCTCCGTCACCGGATGCTCCACCTGCACGCGCGTGTTCATCTCGATGAAGTAGAACTCGCCGTTCTCGTACAGGAACTCGAAGGTGCCCGCGCCGCGGTAGCCGATCTTCTTGCACGCGGCGGCGCAGCGGTCTCCCACGCGGTCGATGAGGCGGCGCGGAACGCCCGGCGCCGGCGCCTCCTCGATGATCTTCTGGTGCCGGCGCTGCATCGAGCAGTCGCGCTCGCCCAGCCACACGGCGTTCTTGTGCTCGTCGGCCAGCACCTGGATCTCGATGTGCCTGGGGTTCTCCAGGAACTTCTCCATGTACACGGCCGGGTTGCCGAAGGCTGCGCCCGCTTCCTGGCGCGTGGTCTGCACGGCGTGGATCAGCGCCGCCTCGGTGTGCACCACACGCATGCCGCGCCCGCCGCCGCCGCCGGCGGCCTTGATGATGACCGGGTAACCGATGGCGCGCGCGATGCGGATGATCTCCTTCGAGTCTTCCGGCAACGCGCCCTCGGAGCCCGGCACGCAGGGCACGCCGGACTTGATCATGGCCTGCTTGGCCGCCACCTTGTCGCCCATGATGCGGATCGACTCGGGCGTGGGGCCGATGAAGGTGAAGCCGCTCTTTTCCACGCGCTCGGCGAAGTCGGCGTTCTCCGACAGGAAGCCGTAGCCGGGGTGGATGGCCTCGGCGTCCGTCACCTCCGCGGTGGAGATGATGGCGGGCATGTTGAGGTAGCTCTGCGCCGAGGCCGCCGGGCCGATGCACACCGCCTCGTCGGCCAGGCGCACGTACTTGGCGTCGCGGTCGGCCTCCGAATACACCACCACCGACTTCACGCCCAACTCGCGGCAGGCGCGCTGGATGCGCAGGGCGATCTCGCCGCGGTTGGCGATCAATATCTTCTTGAACATGCTGCTTTCTCTGCAGCCGCCGCGTGCCCGGGGAAGGCCGTCGCGGCGGGGGCTTGTCCCAATTTCCGTTCGCCCTGAGCTCGTCGAAGGGCTTGCAGGCCAGCCGGGCCTCAGGGCTTCGACAGGGCTCTCCTGAGCTTGTCGAAGGGCTCAGCTCGAACGGGAGTTTTCCATTCCGAGCCGCAGGGGCCGGATCACTCGATGACGAACAGTGGCTGGCCGTATTCCACCGCCTGGCCGTTCTCGCACAGCACCTGCGTGATGGTGCCGGTCTTGTCGGCTTCGATCTCGTTCATGATCTTCATGGCCTCGATGATGCAGATCGTCTCGCCTTCCTTGACGGCCTGGCCGACGTCCGCGAACGGCTTGCCGCCCGGGGTGGAGGCGCGGTAGAGCGTGCCCACCATCGGCGACTTCACCACGTGGCCCGTGATGGCGGCCGGCGCCTGGGGCGCTGCGGCTGCCTGGGGTGCGGCCACCGGCTGAGCCGCCACGGGTGCCAGTTGCGCCGGGGCCGTCTGCAGCACCGGGGCCGGCGCTGCCGCCATCGCGGCGGCGGCCGGGTCGGCCTTGACGATGCGGACCTTGCCATCGGCCTCCGTGATCTCCAGCTCGGAGATGTTCGATTCCGACACGAGGTCGATCAAGGTCTTGAGCTTGCGCAGGTCCATCAGCTTCTCCAGGGCCTTCGGTGGCAGCCGCAGACTCCTCACGGCTGCTGCACCTTTTCAATGCGTTGGTACGTCCTCAACGTCCGGCATCTGCCGTCTTCAACGTGGCCGGGTAGCTTGCAAAAAGTAACAGCTTCCCGGTGCGCCGGACGTCGTTTTCAGTGCGGGTTGAACCCGCCCCGAAAATGCAAAGGGCCGAACTTTACGCGTTTTGCATGCGGTTGCCGTCGCGTTCGCAAAAAATCGGCCTGCTGACTTGTTGAGCAAGCTCAACAATCAGTTACGCCGCAAGATACCAACTGTTACTTTCGCAATCGAGCTGATCCAGGGTTTCACCCGAGATCGGCCACCCAGCGCGAGAGCTCTTCGCGGGTCGTTTCGCCGCTGTGTTGCTTGCGCAAGTTGCCTTCGGCATCGAGCAGCGCGCTGAAGGGCAGCACGCCGGCCTGGTTGCCGAGCTGGCGCATCACCTCACTCCCAGCCAGCCCCGCCAGCACGATGTCGTAGCTCACGGGACGGTGCTGCAGGAACTCGCGCACCGGCGCTGCGCCGTCGATGGCCACGCCCACCACGCGGCCGCCGCGCTGGACGAAATCGCGGCTGAAACGGTCGAGCTCGGGCATTTCCTTGATGCAGGGTGGGCACCAGGTGGCCCAGAAGTTCAGCAGCAGCGGCTGGCCGCGCAGCGTGGACAGCGCCAGGCTGCCGCCTTGCGGGCGCTCCAGTTGCAGCGTCCACAGTTCCCGCGGCGCCGGCTGGCCCCGCGGTTGCGTGCGCCACCAGGCGAGGCCTGCGCCGCCCGCGGCCGCCACGGCGGCCGTGGTGAGCCAGAGGCGGCGCCTCATGCCGCGTCGTCCTGTTCTTCCAGCAGGCGTCGCAGCGCCGCGGCATCGCCGCGCAGCGTGCGGCCCGTGGCATCGGGCTTGAGCGCGCCGCGCAGCTCGTCGTGGTCGCGGATGTGCAGGAACACGGTGACGATCTCGCCCAGTTCCTCGCTGCGGCTGCTGACGCTGAGCACGTCGTAGGGGTCCTGGCCCGAGCCGCGGGACTGCTGGCCCACCAGCTCGTAGTCGAGGCCCTGGTTCAGCAAGCCTATCTCGGCCGACTTGGGATCGTCGCAGTACAGGTCCAGGTGCACGCTGGACAGCCGCGTGGCCGTGCCGCGCCAAGCCGCGCCCGCCAGGTGCGGGCGAAACTCCGCCAGCCGCTGCATCCAGCGCAGCGCCAGCCGGCGCAGCGCCGTGAGCTCGCCGGGCTGGGTATCGGCGCAGAAGATCTGCAGGTACTCGCGCACCTGCTCCTCCACGGCCTCGTTGCTGGGCAGCTCGGTGCTGCGCCCGCGGCCCAGATCGCGCGCGGCGCGCTTCTTGGCCGGCCCGTATTCCATGCCTTCCTCAACCACCAGCCTTGCGGCGGCGGCGGCGAGCTCGGCGCTCTGTGCTGTAGCCATGCGGTCCATTCTAGGAAGCCGGGCGCGGCCTCCGTACCAACCCTGGTGGCGCAGCGCCTACGGGGCGGGTTCGCCCCGGGGGCACAGCCGGGCAGGGCGGCAACGCCGGCGGTCTCAGGGCAGTTGCACCGCACTGGCGCGCGCGGCGATGGTGGCGGCGCGCGAGACCAGGTACGGCGAGGCCGGCCGCTGCTCGAAGCGCTTGGGTGCCGGCAGCATCACCGCCAGCCGCGCCGCAGAAGCCAGGTTCAGGTTGGCGGCGTCCACGCGAAAGTAGTGCCGCGCGGCGGCCTGTGCGCCGAACACGCCCTCGCCCCATTCGACGTGGTTGAGGTAGATCTCCAGGATGCGGCGCTTGTCCAGCAGCGCCTCCAGCGTGAGCGTGATGAACAGCTCCTGCCCCTTGCGCACCAGCGTGCGCTCGCCGTCCAGGAACAGGTTCTTCGCCAGTTGCTGCGTGATGGTGGAGCCGCCGATGACCTTGGGCACCGCCGCCGGCGGCGGCTCGCGCCCACGCGCGGCGGCGCGCCGGCTGGCCAGCTCGTTGAGCTTCTGCGCGCGCGCCTGTGCACGCTGGTTCTTGTTCCAGGCGCCCTCGATCGCGTCCCACTCCACGCCGCCGTGCTGGGTGAAACCCGCGTCCTCGCTGGCGATCACGGCGCGCTTGAGGTGCGGCGAGATGCGCTTGTCGTCCACCCACTGCTGCGCCCAGGCGAAGCGGCCCTCCTCGCGCAGCAGCCGCCAGGCCTCGCTGCGCTCGAAGGCGGTGGAGGCGGGATCGACCCAGCGCATCAGCGCGATGCGCGCGACGAAGTAAAGCTGCAGCGCCAGCACGCAGATCGCCAGCAGCGCCAGCAGCCGCGCCGCCTGGCGCAGCACGCCGCGCGCCTTGCCGGCCTGGATCGCATGGACCGGTGAGACCGCTCCCATCGGCTGCCGGCCCGCTCAGCCCTTGAGCGCGCGCAGCGCCGCCATCACCGGGGCCGTGTCGGGACGCACGCCGCGCCAGAGCTCGAAAGCCTCCGCGGCCTGCTCCACCAGCATGCCCAGGCCGTCGCGCGGCTCGGCGCCATGCCGGCGCGCCCAGTCCATGAAGGGTTCAGCTTTGGGGCCGTACATCAGGTCCACGGCCAGGGTGCCCGGACGCAGCACCATCTCCGGCACCGGGGAAGGCGCGGCGCCCTCCAGGCTGCTGGCGCTGGCGTTGATCACCACGTCGAAGCCCGCGCCCGGCGCCAACATCGTGGCCGTGTGCAGCCGCACGCCGCCCTCCCGCGCCAGCTCGGCGTGGCGCAGCACCAGGTCCTGCGCGCGCTCGTCGGTGCGGTTGACCACCACCAGCTCCGCCGGCGCCGCCTGCAGCAGCGGGCCCAGCACGCCCGCGCCCGCGCCGCCCGCGCCCACCAGCAGCACGCGCTGGCCCGCCAGCGGCCGGCCGGCGCCGGACTCGATGTCGCGGACCAGGCCCACGCCGTCGCTGTTGTCGGCATGGATCTCCTCGCCGTCGAAGGTCAGCACGTTGGCCGCCTGCGCCAGCTCCGCGCGCGCGCTGCGCCGCGTGGCCAGCCGCAGCGCCTCGAACTTGAAGGGCACCGTCACGTTGGCGCCGCGCCCGCCGCCGGCGACGAAGGCGCGCATCACGGCATCGAAGCCGTCCAGCGGCGCCCACAGCCGGGTGTAGGCCAGGCGCTGCCCGGTCTGCTCGGCGAAGGCCTGGTGGATCTGCGGGGACAGGCTGTGCTGCACGGGGTGGCCGAAGACGGCGTAGCGGTCGAGGTCGGTCATGGGACGGGAATGAAAAGGGAGTTCTTCACTTCAGGGCACTGGGCGGCCGCCCAGCGGGATGGCTTCCACGCCTTCCTCGCGCGTGAAGCGGAAGCGCGCGGTGATGACGAGCAGGTCGGTCAGCGCGCGCAGCTCGGGACCGAAGTTGCCGTAGGGCGCGGCGGCCTGCACGATGGCTTGGGCGCGCCGGTCCAGCAGCGGCTGGCCCGAGGGCTTGAGCACCTGCGTCTCCAGCACGCGGCCCTGGGTGTCCACGGTGATACCCATGGTCAGCTCACCGTAGAGCTTGCGGCCCTGCACGTGCGGAAAGTCCTGCGTGCCGCGGGCCTCGATGCGCCGGCGCAGCGCGTCGTAGTAGCGCGCGTAGGGCACCTCGCGCGTGGCGGGACTGACGTAGCGCTTGCGCGGCCGGGCGTTTTCCTCGTTCACGCGGCGCTCGATCTCGGCGAGTTGGCGCAGCAGCCGGCGTCGGCGCTCCTGCAGCTCCTGCGCCCTGGGCTGGCCCTGGGGGCGCTGCGGATCGGGCGGAGGCGTCTGCTGCACTTCCGCGCGCAGTTGCGCCAGGAACTGCTGCTGCTGCGCCTGCAACTGCTCGATCTGGCGCTGCGCGTCTTCGCTGTCGTCGCCCTGTGCCTCGATGGTGGAGGCGGGCAGCGGCGAGGTGGCGCGCCCAGCATCGGCATCCCCGCCGCCAGCCAGATGGTGCTGTGCCAGGGCCTGCGTCTGCGAGCGCTTGGGCGGTATCTGCGCCTGGGCATTGACCAGCACCACTTCCAGCGGCGCGTCCCGGAACAGGCGCGCGAAAGCCTGCGGATCGGCCACGCGTACCGCCAGCAGCCCGGCATGCAGCGCCAGCGACAGCCCCAGCGCCCACTGCAGCGGGCTCAGTGCCGGCCATCGCAGGGGGCGCATGGACGGCCTCAGGCGGGGGCGGCGGGCGGCTCGGCCGCCACGGTGGCGTCGGCGTCGGCCACGTCGATGGCCAGCGCCAGCGGCCCGCTGGCCTCTTCCTCCTCCTCGGCCTCCTCGGCTTCGGGCTCGGCCAGGCTTTCAGGGGGCGCCGTGTCGTCCAGGCGCGCCAGCAGGCTGGCATGCAGGTCCAGCGTCAGCAGGTCGCAGCCGGTGACGCGCACGCGCACGTGCGCGCCGCGCGGCAGGCCTTCACAGCCCAGGGCTCGGAACACCAGCGGCAGCGTGTCGGCGCGCACCAGGCCGTCCTTGAGCACCGCGGCGTCCAGCTCCGTCACGCCGTTCTGCTGCAGCCAGCGCAGGGTCCAGAAGCGCTCGATGCCGTGCTGGAAGTCGTTGTAGGCACCGTAGGCGGCATCGAAGCCCGAGATGATGGAGAACAGGCTCGCATCCTTGGGCTTGAAGGGCGCGGACAGCGGCGCGGTACGCCCGTGGCGCGCGCAGGCAATGATCTGCCACTGGTTGACCAGGTCCACGTAGCGGCGCAGCGGCGACGTGGCCCAGGTGTACTGCGCCACGCCCATGCCCGCGTGCGGCGCGGGCTTGACACCCATGCGCACCTTGATGCCCGGGGCCAGGCTCGCCTGGCTGCGGTAGATGCCCGGCACGCCGCACTCGGCCAGCCAGCCGCCCCAGCTGCTGTTGGCCAGGATCATGGCCTCCGAGACGATCAGGTCCAGCGGCGCGCCGCGGCGGCGCGTGGTGATCTGCACCGTCTCCTCGCCGGTGGGCTCGCCCCCGTTGTCCAGCAGCCGGAAGTTGTAGTCCGGGCGGTTGAAGGTCTCGGGCTTGCCGCGCACCACCTCGCGCTGGGCCTTCAGGTGCCTGGCCAGGCGGAAACTGAAGGCCAGCTCCGGCGCGAACTCGTAGTCGGCCGGCGCCTCGCCCGTGAGCGTGGCCTCGGTGATGACGTCATCGAGCTGGTCGTGGCGCAGGTTGCGCACGATGGGCACGCGCTCGAGCCTGGTCTCGCGGCCGCGGATCTCCAGCGTCGCCTCGTCGAAGGTGACGTACAGGCTCACGGCCGGGCAGTCGCGGCCTTCGATCAGCGTGTAGGCCTGCACCACCTCATCGGGCAGCATGGTCAGCTTCCAGCCCGGCATGTAGACGGTGGAGAGCCGGTCGCGCGCCACCTTGTCCAGTGGCGTCTCGGGTTGGATCGCCAGCCCCGGCGCCGCGATGTGGATGCCCAACACCACCGTGCCGCTGCCCAGCCCCTGCACGGACAGCGCGTCGTCGATCTCGGTCGTGGCGGAGTCGTCGATGGAGAAGGCCGCCACTGGGGCCAGCGGCAGATCCTCCTTGATGGCCGGCGCCTGCAGCGTGGGAAAACCGGTGCCCTTGGGGAACATCTCGAACAGGAAGCGCCGCCAGTGGAACTGGTACGGGCTGCTGATGGCCCCGGCTTCCTTGAGCAGGTCCAGCGGCGCGCGCTGCGCCTGCTTGGCGGCGTCCACCACGGCCTTGTACTCGGCCGCGTTCTTGTCGGGGCGGAACAGGATCTTGTAGAGCTGCTCGCGGATGGGCTGCGGGCAGGTGCCGGCCACCAGCTCGGCGGCCCAGGCCTCGATCTGCGCGGCGAGCTGCTTCTTGCGCTCGATGCCCAGCAGCGCGGCCTTGACGATCTCCTCGGGCGCCTTCTTGAACACGCCCTTGCCGGCGCGGCGGAAGTAGTGCGGGGCCTCGAAGAGGCGCAGCAGCGCCGCCACCTGCTGCTCCAGCGAGGCATCTGCGCTGAAATAGTCCCGTGCCAGCGCCGCGAAGCCGAACTCGCCTTCCGGGGCGAATTCCCAGGCCAGGTCGAGATCGATCTCGGGGGCAATGGCGTGGGCGCGGCTCAGGAGCTCGGCCGGCGCGGGCTTGTCGAACTTCAGCAGCACGTTGGCGGCCTTGACCTTGACGCGCTTGCCGGAGTCGAGCTCGACTTGCAACGAGCTCTCGGCTTCGGACATCACACGGCCGGCGAGGAATTTGCCGGCTTCATCGAACAGGGCGTACATCCCCCGTATTGTCGCCGCAGCGGCCACAAGGCCCGCCGGGACAGGGGTGTACGCGCTTGGCGGGGGCGGGGAGAAGTTCCCGTTCGCCCTGAGTTGTCGAAGGGCTCAGCCCGAACGGGAAGGCCGCCTCAGACCGTCAGTCCGCCGCCAACCTCGATCACCACGCCGTTGATGTAGCTGGCCTCGTCGCTGGCGAGGAAGGCGTAGGTGTTGGCGATCTCCTCGGGCTTGCCCAGGCGGCCCAGCGGCACCTGCGCCACGAGCTGGTCGATGACCTTCTGCGGGATGGTGTCGAGGATGGGCGTCTGGATGAAGCCCGGCGCCACCGCGTTGACGCGCACGCCTTTGGGGCCCAGCTCGCGCGACCAGGTCTTGGTGAAGCCGATGACGCCGAACTTGCTGGCGGCATAGTTGGTCTGGCCGAAATTGCCGTACAGGCCCACCACGCTGGAGGCGTTGAGGATCACGCCGCTGCCCTGCGCCACCATCGTGTCGGCCACCGCCTGCGAGCAGTGGAAGACGCCGCGCAGGTTGACGTCGATCACGGCGTCAAACTGCTCCAGCGTCATCTTCTGCAGCCGTGCGTCCTTGGTGATGCCGGCGTTGTTGACCAACACATCGATGCGCCCGTGCCGTGCCTTCACGGCCGCCACCATGGCATCGATCTGGGCGCGGTCGGTGACGTTGACCACGTGGCCCTCGGCGCGGCCGCCGCTCTCCAGGCACTGCCCCACGGCGGCATCGACCGCCTCGGGCCGGATGTCGCACAGCACGACCACCGCCCCTTCGGCGCAGAACTTCTTCGCCGTGGCCAGCCCGATGCCCTGAGCGGCGCCGGTGACGATGCAGATCTTGTCTTTCAAACGCATGAATCGAGCTCCAGGAATGTGAGCGACACCGGCCACCGCGGTCGCGCCATGCCATGCCGCGCCTCCTGGGCCGGTGCGCGCGCATCCATGGTGCCACACGGCTTCCGTACTGCCTGGAAGGGCCGGGCTGGAAGAGGCCCCGACGGGCCGGGAACTGCAGCGGCCTTGCGGGCAATCAATGTTCCCCGGCCCCGCTACCGCATGCGCGGTGTTGCGCCGCCCTCAGCCCCGGGTGTTGCCGGACAGCCCCAGAAACTCCAGCAGCCGCGGCAGGTGCGCGTCGAAATCCGACAGCGCATGGTCGCTGCCCTGGATGACGTGCAGCTGGCATTGCGCATAGCGCGCGGCCATTTCACGCCAGTCCAGCACCTCGTCGCCGGTGGCCACCAGCACCAGGTAGCGCTGCGGGCTCGTGAGGACCGACGGGTGCAGCGTGCGCAACTCGTCCACGAACTCGGGGCGGAAAAAGAAATGCTGCTGCGGATCGTGAAACGCGGTCTGCTCGCCGATGTACTTGGCGAGGTCGCGCGCGGGCTCCACCGCCGGGTTGATCAGTGCGGCGCGGCAGCCCAGGCGCTCGGCCATCACGGTGGCGTAGAAGCCACCCAGCGAACTGCCCACCACGGCCATGCCCTCGCGCGGCCAGTCCGTCGTGCCCTGGTCCAGCAGCGCGATGGCCTCGCGCGGGGAAGGCGGCAGCTGCGGGCACCACCAGTGCACGTCGGGCCGGTGCTGCCGCATCCAGGCCTGCATGCGCTGCGCCTTGAACGAGCGCGGCGAGGAGCGGAAGCCGTGCAGGTAGAGCAGGTGCGTCAGGGGCGCTGCGTCCTGCACGGCAGGCGCGGCCGGCGCAGCGGGCAGGCTCACGCCTTCTTCTTCTCCAGCGCCTGCAGCAGCTTGTCGTGGATGCCGCCGAAGCTGCCGTTGCTCATGCACAGGATGTGGTCACCGGGCCGCGCGGTCTTCACCACGGCCTTGACCAGCGCGTCGATGTCGTCGCAGACGATGGCCTGTTCGCCCATCGGGGCCAGGGCCTCGGCCGCGTTCCAGCCCAGGCCGCCGGAGTGGCAGAAGCTCAGGTCCGCCTCTTCCAGCGCCCAGGGCAGCTGGGCCTTCATGGTGCCGAGCTTCATGGTGTTGGAGCGCGGCTCGAACACGGCCAGGATGCGGTCCAGCCCGACGCGGCGGCGCAGCCCGTTGACGGTGGTGCGCAGCGCGGTGGGGTGGTGTGCGAAGTCGTCGTAGACCTTCACGCCGCCGGCCTCGCCGCGCAGCTCCAGGCGCCGTCGCACGTTCTCGAAGCGGCCCAGCGCCTCGGCCGCGAGCTCCGGCGCCACGCCCACGTGCTCGGCCGCCGCCAGCGCCGCCAGCGCGTTGAGCTGGTTGTGCTCGCCCAGCAGGCTCCACTCCACGCGCGCGATCTTGAGCCCGCCGCGCAGCACGTCGAAGGCATGCGGCTCGCCACGCGCGCGCAAGCAGCCGGGCTCTTCCTTGCGCGTGCCGAAGCGCTGCACCTCGCTCCAGCAGCCCTTGGCCAGCACGCGCTGCAGCGCGTCCTCGCGCGCGTTGACCACCAGGCGGCCCGAAGCAGGCACGGTGCGCACGAGGTGGTGGAACTGGGTCTCGATGGCTTCGAGGCTGGGGAAGATGTCCGCGTGGTCGTACTCCAGGTTGTTGAGCACGGCGGTGCGCGGGCGGTAGTGGACGAACTTGCTGCGCTTGTCGAAGAAGGCGGTGTCGTACTCGTCGGCCTCGATCACGAAGCTTTTGCCCGCACCCAGCCGCGCCGAGACGCCGAAGTTCATCGGCACGCCGCCGACCAGGAAGCCCGGCTGCAGCCCGGCGTGCTCCAGGATCCACGCCAGCATGGACGTGGTCGTGGTCTTGCCGTGCGTGCCGGCCACGGCCAGCACGTGGCGGCCCTGCAGCACCTCCTGCGCTAGCCACTGCGGTCCGCTGGTGTAGGGCAGCCCGGCGTCGAGGATGGCTTCCATGAGCGCGTTGCCGCGGCTGACCACGTTGCCGATGACGAAGACGTCCGGCTTGAGCGTGAGCTGGTCAGGGCCGAAGCCCTCGATGAGATCGATGCCCAGGGCGCGCAGCTGGTCGCTCATGGGCGGATAGACGTTGGCGTCGCAGCCCGTCACGCGATGCCCGGCTTCGCGCGCCAGCGCCGCCAGTCCGCCCATGAACGTGCCGCAGATGCCCAGGATGTGGATGTGCATCGCGGGATTTTAGGAGTCGTCCTACACGCTCCTGCGACATGGCAGCGCCTTGCGGCCAGCCTCCTCCCAGGCGCCGCAGCCGCGACGTTCGCGTTCAACGCGAACAAGTTCGCGCTGCAGCGCCACCTGCCTTGTGAAGAGTTTGACCGCATGATTCAAAGTGCCTATATTTGAATCAACTTGTAAACAAGAAATGGTGAGGGTGCGTCATGACCAAGCTCACAAGCATCCTGGGTGCACTGGCCACGCTGTCGATGGCAACGGCCGCGCAAGCGGGTCCGACGAACCTGGGCTTCGAGACGGGCGATCTCAGCGGCTGGACCAGCGGTTTGTCCGGAGGCGGCACGGCCACCGTGGTACAGCAGCTGTACGGGGTGGATGAGACGGGTGTCCGGCTGCCGTCGCGGCTGGACTACCGTCCGCAGGGGGGCAACTGGTTCCTGGCCATTGGCACCGGTGAAGCCGACACGGCACAGACCGTGTCGCAGACCTTCTCCCTGTGGGCTGGTCAGACGATCAGTGGACGCGCTGCCTTCGACTGGGGCGAGGGCGGCCAGTTCGACGGTGCCAAGGTGGAGATTTACGACGCCTCGAACAACCTGCTCAGTACCGCCTTCTCCAGTGACGGCGCGGGCCAGGCTGCAGGCTACGACGGCGCCTGGACCGACTGGTCTTTCACGGCGGCCAGCCTGGGCAGCTATACGCTGAAGTTCAGCGCGTTCAACACCGGTAACGATTCGGGCACGTCCTACGGCTACTTCGACGTCAACGCCGTGCCGGAGCCGGGTTCGCTGGCCCTGGTGAGCTTGGCGTTGGCCGGCGTGGGGTTCGTGCGCCGCAGGCAGCGCGACTGAGCCCACGGGCGCAGGCATCCCGGGGTGCCTGCGCGGATGAGTGCAAAAACAACGACGGCGACCCTTGGGTCGCCGTTGTGCTTCAAGGGCCGACGCCGAAGGCTGGTCGGGCGGCTTGAGGCGGATCAGGCCGCGCGCAGCGCGGCGCGGGCCGCTTCGAGCGTGGCGTCGATGTCGGCGTCGCTGTGCGCGGCGCTGACGAAGCCGGCCTCGTACATCGCCGGGGCCAGGTACACGCCGCGATCGAGCATGGCGTGGAAGAAGCGGTTGAAGCGCTCGGTGCCGCCGGCCATCACGGCCTTGTAGTTCTGCGGCAGCGACTCGGCGAAGAAGAAGCCGAACATGCCGCCCTCGCAGTCGCCCGCCAGCGGCTCGCCGACCTCGCGGCCGATGGCCTGCAGGCCGTCCACCAGCCGCTTCGTCTTGGCGGCCAGCGCCTCGAAGAAGCCAGGCTTGGCGATCTCGCGCAGCGTGGCCAGGCCGCAGGCGGTGGCCACCGGGTTGCCGCTGAGCGTACCGGCCTGGTAGACCGGGCCCAGCGGGGCGAGGTGCTGCATGACCTGGCGGCTGGCGCCGAAGGCCGCCAGCGGCATGCCCCCGCCGATGACCTTGCCGAACACGCTCACGTCCGGCTTGAAGCCCGGAATCAATTTCGCGTAGATCGACTGCGCGCTGCCCAGCGCCACGCGGAAGCCGCTCATCACCTCGTCGAACACCAGCAGCGCGCCGTGCTGCGTGCACAGCTCGCGCAGCCGCGTCATGAAGGGCAGGCTGGCGCGCACGAAGTTCATGTTGCCGGCAATGGGCTCCACCATCACGCAGGCGATTTCCGTGCCCTGCAGCGCGAAGGCTTCTTCGAGCTGCTCCAGGTTGTTGTATTCGAGCACCATCGTGTGCTGCACCACCTCGGCCGGCACGCCGGCGCTGGTGGGATGGCCGAAGGTCGCCAGGCCCGAGCCGGCCTTGACCAGCAGCGCATCGGCATGGCCGTGGTAGCAGCCCTCGAATTTCACGAGCAGCGAACGGCCCGTCGCGCCGCGGGCCAGGCGGATGGCGCTCATGGCCGCCTCGGTGCCCGAACTGACCAGGCGCAGCTGCTCGACGCTGGGCACCTGTTCGATGATGGCCTCAACCAATTCGATTTCTCGTTCGGTTGGGGCGCCGAAGCTGAAACCCTCGGTGGCGGCGCGCTGCACGGCTTCGAGCACGGCGGGGTGGCCGTGGCCCAAGATCATCGGGCCCCAGGAGCCGATGTAGTCGATGTAGCGCTGCCCCTCGGCATCGATCATGTAGGCGCCTTCGGCGCGGCGGATGAAGCGCGGCGTGCCGCCCACGGCGCGGAAGGCGCGCACGGGCGAGTTCACGCCGCCGGGGATGACGGCCTGCGCGCGCTCGAACAGCGCGGCGTTGGTGGTGTTGTTGTTCTTGTCAGTGGACACGGCGCGAGCCTCCCTTGTTGTTGTCGTTGCCGCCGGCGGGCGTGGTCTCGATGGGCGGCTCCATGAGCTGGCCCTCGGCGCCTTCTTCTTCCGGAGGCAGGGCCCAGAAGAAGCGGTCGGGCACGACGTTGCCCATGCCGGGGCGGAAGCCCGCGTCCAGGCTCTGGTCGAGGAAGGCCAGAGCCTCGCCCACGGCGGCCTGCAGCTCGGTGCCCGCGGCCAGCAGCGAGGCCAGCGCCGCCGCGAGCGTGTCGCCGGCGCCGACGAAGGCGGTGTCGAAGCGCTCGAACTTCTCGCCCGTGAGCGCGGCCTGCGGCGAGGCCAGCACGTTGTCTAGGTACTGCTCGCCGCCGCGCGACTGCAGGTGCACGCCCGTGACCAGCACGAAGCGCGCGCCGTGCTCGGCCGCGGCCACCGCGAGCTCGCGCGCGGAGGGCGGGCGCTCGCTGTCCCAGTCGGGCAGCAGGAAGTCGGCGAGCGTCTGGTGCCCGCCCACGAGCACCTCGGTGGCCGGCAGGATCAGCTCGCGGAAGGCGTCGAGATAGGGCTCGCGCTTGTCCTCCTCCTCGATCCAGGAGAGGCTGGGCATGTAGGCCACCAGCGGCACGTCGGGGTAGTCGGACAGGACCTCGGCCACCGCCGCCACCACCTCGGCCGAGCCCAGGAAGCCTACCTTCCAGGCCGAGATCGTCACGTCTTCCAGGATCGAGCGTGCCTGCTCCGTCACCACCTCTGCGTCGAGCTCGTGCTGGTCGAAGATCTCGGCCGTGTCGCGCATGAGGATGGCGGTGGTCACCGGCAGCGCGTGCGCGCCCATGGCGGCGATGGTGGCCACGTCACCGGCCACGCCGCCGGCACCGCTGGCATCGGCGGCGTTGAAGCTCATCACGCAGGCCGGCGCAGGGGCTTCCTGCGCCGCTTCGTCGGAGACGGCGGCGGGATTGGAGTCGGGGTTCATGGGTGGTCCTGAAGGTCCTGCGGCGCTGCGCCGATGTTGCTGCTGCGCGCGGGCGCAGGACTGTGAAAAGAGGCATGTTCGGCCCGGCCGGATGCCGCGGTGGGCGCCCAGGGGCCGTGGCTACAATGCCCGTCGATTGTAGTGATTGACAATACCAAGTGAGCGAACCCCGAACCTGGATGTGCCTCATCTGCGGCTGGATCTATGACGAAGCCGCAGGCGACCCCGAACACGACATCGCGCCCGGCACCCGTTGGGAAGACGTGCCCATGAACTGGACCTGCCCCGAGTGCGGTGCGCGCAAGGAAGACTTCGAGATGGTGCAGATCTGAGCTGATCCGCACGCTTGCGCGGCGCCCGGCCTGGCGGATGGCAACCTCCCATGATTGAAGACGAAACCGTCCCGGCTTCAGCCTTCGACCCCGCCGCAGCGGCCGTGCCGCTGAAGGTGCTGGTGATCGACGACAGCCACACCATCCGCCGCAGCGCCGAGATCTTCCTGCACCAGGGCGGCCACGAGGTGCTGCTGGCCGAGGACGGCTTCGATGCCCTGGCGCTCATCGACGAGTTCGAGCCCGCGCTCATCTTCTGCGACATCCTCATGCCGCGGCTCGACGGCTACCAGACCTGCGCGCTGCTGCGGCGCAACCCTCGCTTCGCGCAGGTTCCGGTGATCATGCTCACGTCCAAGGACGGTCTGTTCGACCGCGCCCGCGCACGCCTGGCGGGTGCGCAGGATCACCTGACCAAGCCCTTCACCAAGGACCAGCTGCTGCAGGCAGTCGCGCGCTACGGTCCGGCCGTCGGCTGAAGGGGTTACCGTATCGCGTTGCCGCGCCTGACCTCGCGCGGCCCAAGGACTCCGATGCCGATTCAAAAGATCCTGCTGGTGGATGACTCGCGCACCGAGCTCCACCACCTTGGCGAGATGCTGCGCAAGGCCGGCTACAGCGTGCGCACGGCCGAGAATGGTCAGCAGGCGCTCACCAGCCTGGCCGAGGACAAGCCCGACCTGATCCTCATGGACGTAGTGCTGCCCGGGGCCAATGGTTTTCAGCTCACGCGCACCATCACGCGTGACGAGCGCTACGCCGACCTGCCGGTGATCATCTGCAGCAGCAAGGGGCAGACGACCGACAAGGTCTGGGGCATGCGCCAGGGCGCGCGCGACTACGTGGTCAAGCCCGTGGACTCGGCCGAACTGCTCGCCAAGATCCGCGCTCTGGGCTGAGTCGCCGGGTGCCACCGCCGCAGCCGCCCATGGCCCGCAAGGACGCCCTCAAGGAGTTGCAGGCCCGGCTGGCGCGGCAGTTGCGGCAGGCGCCCGCGGGCCAGGCGCCGGCCTGGCTAGCGGTGGAATGTGCCGGCGTGCGGCTGCTGCTGCCGCTGCAGGAGGCCGGCGAGATCGTCGAGCACGCGCACGTGCCGCTGCCGCTGCCGCATGCGCGGCCCTGGTTCGGGGGCGTGCTCAACCTGCGTGGCCACCTGCACGGCGTGGTGGACCTGGCGGTGTTCCTGGGCCTGCGCGCCGCCGGCGCGCCCCATCCCGACACCTTGCGCCTGGTGGCGCTGAACCCCGCGCTGGGCTTGCACTGCGCGCTGCGCGTGGACCGGCTCGCCGGGCTGCGCAACGGCTCGCAGCTGGCGCCGCTGCCCGGCGCCGAGGCGTCCGCGCGCCCGGCCTTCGCCGGCGAGCTCTACGGTGACGGCCAGGGCCGCACCTGGCAGGCGCTGCGGCTGGCGGCGCTGGCGCGCGACACGCATTTCCTGCAGGTTGCCCAGCCGCTGCCGGGGGCGGCATGAGTCTGCGCCGGCTCCTGGGCTCCCGCGACGACGCGCCGCGCCCGGCCTGGGCCTCGCCGGCCGAGGGCGCCACGCTGGCCGACGAGGCGCTGGACGGCGCCGCCGGGCTGGGCCTGGACATGAACGCCGCGGC
>Ga0065721_10049853_pt1 | contig 26244 bp, 24 predicted proteins | sample Mesricmetagenome_FD_59108 | JGI IMG/M metagenome (GOLD analysis project Ga0065721, IMG submission 59108) | Mesophilic microbial community from rice straw/compost enrichment Sample: eDNA_1 v2 (version 2) | ecosystem: Engineered > Solid waste > Grass > Composting > Bioreactor | place: USA: Davis... | reverse complement strand
TCATTACTATAACTCAATTCGCATTCAAACGAAACTAAACAACCAGTCACCGATTCAATTTCGGCAACTGGCTGCTTAAATAGCTAAGGTGTTTTGATCCCTGTCCTACGGACGGGGGTCAGTCCCTATGGACCGGGGCGTTTTTTCTTTGAGTAGCGAAAAAAAGCGATTGCATGTCGGGCGGAAGGGGCATATACTCAGAGTATAAAAGTGAGTAATCACTCGCTTTTATGTTTTACAAAATGATAACCAGCCATCATGGATAAACGAATCCCCCATGAACATGCAAAAGCAAGCGAAAACGCGCTCTTTTTTTACACATCAGCAAAAGTGAGCGCTCACTATTATACGAAACGAGGAGATGTTGCATGAAGCGTATTTTGCGCACGGTATGGATCGGCAGTCTGGCTCTTGCCTTGTCTGGTTGCGGGCTGTTCGGCGAAAAGCAGCCGTCTTTGTCCGGAACGATTGAAGCAGATGAATGGCCTGTCGTGGCAGAAGTAGGCGGGACGGTGACGAGGGTGATCGCCGAGGAAGGAAGCACGGTGAAAAAAGGCGAAGTGCTGGCGGAAATCGATCAGCGCAGCTACCAGATCAGCGTCGCAGAAGCGAAAGCAGCATTGGAACAGGCAAAAGCCAAACTGGAGGAAGCGAAGGCAGGCTCCCGCGACCAGACGATTCAGAAGGGAGTGGCAGCCGTCCAGCAAGCGAACGCCAACATCCGCTTGGCACAGGCCAGAAGCAGCCAGGCCGAAGCGGGGATTGCCAGAGCGAGACAGCAGTTGGCGCAGGTCGAGGCGCAGCGCGAGGGAGCAGAGGAGACGCTGCATTTTCAGCAAAAACGGCTTCAGGAAGTGACGGCTCTGTACGAAAAAGGCGCGATCTCGCAAAAAGACCTGGACATGCAAAAAGAAGCGGTGAACCAGGCGACGACGCAGTTGAACCAGTGGACGGCACAAGTGGCGCAAGTCAAAGCGGCGTACAGCTCGGCAGAGGAGGAGGCAGCTGCGGCGGCAGCCCAGATCGGCACAGCCAAGGCGCAGGAGCAAGGGGCGCAGGCAGAGCTTGATTTGGCCCGGGAAGGCAGCACGGTCTATACGATCCGCGCTTTGCTTGCCGCGCAGGAGCAGGCTCAGGCCAGGCTCGACCAGGCGATGCTGCAACTGGACAAGACCCGGGTAGTCGCAGCAGAGGACGGCGTGTTGTTGCGGTCCTCCGTCGAGCAGGGCGAAGTGGCGAAAACCGGAGCTACGCTGTTCACGATGATGAAGGCCGATCAGCTCAAACTTGTCGTCTACATCCCGGAAGCGCAGCTGAATCGCGTGCAAAAAGGGCAGGAAGTCGGCATACAGGTGGACGCGTATCCGAACGAGACGTTTAAAGGGACGATCAGCCGGATTTCGGAAAAGGCGGAATTTACCCCGAAAAATGTGCAGACGCAAGATGAGCGGACGAAGCTCGTTTTTGCGGTGACGATTGACGTGGCAAAAGGGCAGGAGAAAATCAAGCCGGGAATGCCAGCAGACGTGCTGTTGCCAGAAGGAGAGAACGCCCAATGAACGTCGCCATTGAGTGCCAGCAACTGACAAAGCGTTTCGGAGAGCGCATCGCCGTCAACCAGCTGACTTTGACAGTGCCAAAAGGTTCGATCTACGGCTTCCTCGGCCCGAACGGCTCGGGCAAGTCGACGACGATTCGCATGCTGTGCGGGCTGATGACGCCCACGACTGGCAGCGGCACGGTGCTTGGCTACGACGTGATGACACAGAGCGAGGAGATCAAGCAGCGAATCGGCTACATGTCGCAAAAGTTCAGCCTGTATGAAGATTTGACAGTGGAAGAAAATCTCGATTTTTACGCGGGCGTGTATCAGCTTGGCGCAGCAGAGCGCAAGCAGCGAAAAGCCGAGCTGATCGAGATGGCTGGTTTGACAGGACGCGAGAAGCAACTGGCAGGCTCGTTGTCCGGCGGCTGGAAGCAGCGTCTTGCCTTGTCCTGCGCTTTGCTGCACAAGCCGGAGCTGTTGATTTTGGATGAGCCGACCGCGGGAGTCGATCCGGTGTCCCGGCGCATTTTTTGGGACGTCATTCACGAGCTGGCGAAGCAAGGAATTACTGTGCTCGTGACCACGCACTACATGGATGAGGCCCAGACGTGCGACTGGATCGGCTTCATTTTCTTTGGCAATTTGCTTGCCGAAGGAACTCCCGGGGAATTGATTGAGCGCATGGAAGCGAACAATCTGGAGGACGTGTTTATCGAGCTGGTACGGCGGGAGGAAGCGAGGCAGGCAGCAGAGGGGGGAGCGCGATGAAGCGGTTCGTCTGGGAGCGCTACTGGTCCGTCGTCAAAAAAGAAGTGATCCAGATCAAGCGCGATCGGCCCAGTCTGGCGATTGCCCTGGTCATGCCGCTAATGCTGCTGTTTTTGTTCGGCTACGCCGTCAATACAGACGTGAGCGACATCAAGATGGCAGTCTGGAACCAAAGTCCTTCTGCGGCAAGCCGGGAGTTGGTCGAGCAGTTTGTCCACACGGAAATTTTTCAGGCAACAGCCAGTGTTAGCGGGTACCGCGAGCTGGAAGCGATGCTCGACGAAGGCACGGTGGACGTAGGCTTGGTGATCGGGCCGGACTACACGCGCAAAAAAGATCGGGGCGAGCCAGCCCACATCCAGCTGCTCATTAACGGCTCTGATCCGAATATCGCGCGCACCGCCATGTCCAACGCCCAACTGATCGTGCAGCATCAGGCGATCGCGCTCCAGGAAAAAAATCTGCAAAAACAAGGGCTGGGCGAGCTGCAACTGCCGCTTGAGCTGGATACACGGGTGCTGTTCAACCCGAATATGGAAAGCATCGTCTTCAACATCCCGGGCTTGATCGGGCTGATTATGCAAAATGTCACGATGATCTTGACCGCCTTTTCACTCGTGCGCGAAAAAGAACGGGGAACGATGGAGCAGCTCGTGGTGACGCCGATTCGTCCGTTGGAGCTGATGCTGGGCAAAATTACGCCGTACGTCGGTGTCGGCCTGTTCTCCTTTTGTCTCGTGCTCCTGGTCGGAACAGCCTGGTTCGGGGTGCCTGTCAAAGGCAGCATCGGCCTGTTGGTCGCCTTGTCAGTCCTGTTTCTCGTGACGACGCTGCTCCTCGGGATTTTTATCTCTACGGTAGCGAAGACACAGCTGCAAGCGATGCAGATGGCTTTCGCACTCATTCTGCCCAGCGTGCTTTTGTCCGGCTTCATGTTCCCGCGCGATTCGATGCCTGTCGTGATACAATGGTTGGGCGGGCTGGTCCCGTTGACTTATTTTCTGGAAATTCTGCGCGGAATCTTTTTGAAAGGCGTGGGCGCCGAGGCGCTCTGGAAAGACATCGTCGGGATGGGAGCATTCAGTCTGCTGATTTTGGCTGTCGCCATCGGAAGGTTCCGCAAGAAGATTGAATAGAGGAGCGTACGTGACGTATGAACAAGCCGCCATCGTTTGAAGAGGGCCTGTTGCAATATGTGGAGGAGCTGAAGGACGAGAGCGAGATGACGGAGAAGCAGCGCAATATTTTGCGAGCCTCTGTCAAGCTGTTTGCGGAAAAAGGATTTCACGCCAGCTCAACCGCGGAGATCGCCAAAGAGGCAGGAGTGGCCGAAGGAACGATTTTCCGTCATTACAAATCGAAAAAAGACATCTTGCTTGCGGTTGTCGCCCCTGTTCTGGTGAAGTTCGCGGCACCGTTCATCTTGAAGGACTTGCGCGAGATTTTCCGGGAGCAGGCGCAAAAGCCGTTCGGAGAAATCGTGGCGGAGCTGTACCGCAATCGCTTGAATCTGGTCGGTGCCAACGAGAAGCACATCCGCATCTTGCTGCAGGAGGCGTTTTTCCATCCGGAGATTCGGGAAGCGCTGATCGCAACCGTATTTGAAGACGCAAAAGCAATGGTGCAAAAGCTGATCGAAGCCAAAATCGACGCGGGCGAGCTGCGTCCACTGCCGAGCCAGGCTGTGTTTCGGGTCGTGCTGTCTTCCTTGATCGGAATGGTGCTGTTCCGCCAGGTGCTGGACAAGGAAGATTACGCCCATTATAGCGATGAAGAACAGATCGCTTTGACCGTAGATATTTTGTTGAACGGAATTGGCAAATGAGATTTTATCGATAAGGGAACGTTTTCTCTCTAATTGGCTGTAACAGAAAGGCCGCAAAGTGGTATAATTGCAAACAACTTTTTGCTGTTTGCTTTTGGAGGAGAGAGAAACCATGCATTTGTTATCAGAGAGAGACTGGCTCGCGTATCGGGAAAAAAACAAAGACCGTGCGCGCATGCTCATTTCATGCCCGGACCGCGCGGGAATCGTGGCGGCTGTATCGAACTTTTTGTTTCAGCAAGGCGCGAATATCGTTCAGTCTGACCAGTACACGACAGACCCGGAAACAGGCCGCTTTTTCATGCGGATCGAATTTGATCTGATCAACCTGGAGGAGCGCTTTGAAGCGATCAAGGCCGAGTTCAGTCAGGTAGCGGAAAGCTTCAGCATGGACTGGTCGCTGGTGGAAGCGAACAAGCGCAAAAAAGTCGCCCTGTTTGTTTCCAAGGAAGATCACTGTTTGCTGGAACTGCTCTGGCGCTGGAAGTCCGGCGAGCTGCACGCAGACATTTCGGTGGTTGTCAGCAATCACCCGGACATGCAGGAGACGGTGGAGTCTTTTGGCATCCCGTACCGCTGCATCCCGGTGATGAAGGACAACAAGCCGCAGGCTGAGCAAGAGCAGCTGGAGGCGGCGGAGGGCGTCGATCTGATCGTCCTGGCCCGCTATATGCAGATCTTGTCTCCGCGTTTTCTCACAGACTACGCGATGCGGATCATCAACATCCACCATTCGTTCCTCCCGGCTTTCGTGGGAGCGAAGCCGTACGAGCAGGCGTACCGCCGCGGCGTGAAGCTGATCGGGGCGACGGCGCATTACGTCACCGAGGAGCTGGATGCGGGGCCGATTATCGAGCAGGACGTGCAACGCGTATCGCACCAGGAGGATGTGGAAGCGTTGAAGCAGCTCGGACGCCAGGTAGAGCGCACCGTATTGGCGCGGGCTGTCCGCTGGCATCTAGAAGATCGCGTACTGGTTTACGGCAACAAGACGATCGTTTTCCCGTAACAGGTTGAAGCGATTAGGCGTTCAGCAGGATCAACAGGAAAAAGCTTCCCCAGGCAGGGAAGCTTTTTTGTTTGGCGCGTTAAAGGCGATGTCCAAAGGGGGAAGAAGTCTCGCTTCGACGACCGTTTCTTTTAGGCTTAGGACTTAGGTCAGGACACAAGCTTCAAACCAGTCACGCCCACGATGATCAGGAGCAAACTGGCGATACGGGCTACGCTTCGCGATTCGCCGAAGAAAATCATATTGAGCAAAACAGCGCCTGCCGTACCGATCCCGATCCAGACGGCATAGGCCACGCTCAGTTGCAGGTAGTTGAACGCCTGGTACAAAAAAGCGAAGGACAGGGCGAACCCGCCTGCAAACAAAGCGGTATGGAGCGCGTTCTTCTTTTGACTGAACAGCTTCAAGCCTACCACTCCGACGATTTCACAACTAGCAGCGAGAAAGACAAACAGCCAACCCATTATTGATGCACCTCTTTTTCTCCTCGATTGTCAGCCAGCTTCAAGCCGATGACTCCCAGCACGAGCAGCGCGATGAAGAGCAGTTTCAGCACGTTCATGCTGCCGCCGAACAAAAAGAAGTCCATGAGCACGGTTCCGACAGAGCCAGCGCCTGCAAAGATCGCGTATACGGTGCCTGTCGGCAAGCCTTCACACGACTTGGTCAAAAAGTAGAAGTCGACAATAATCACGGCCACCAGCAGTGCCCACTGCCACAAAAACTGGGCGGTACTGAAGCCGTACACCCAGACCATTTCCAGCAAACACGTCATCATCACATACATCCAGTATTTTCTCATCTTCTATACACCTCGAAAAATGAATGATATTCAGTCATTTTCCCTCAAAAGAAAACATACTTTACGGACGCAAAGCATGTTCCAGGAGGGTCAGCAATTCAGCTTTTTGTTTGGCCTCGTTTTCAGCGTCATATCCTGCGTACAGGTAGACTTGCTCGGCCGCAGACTCGATCAGTCCGATCAGCAGCTTCGCGGCAAGAGCCGGATTCAGCGTGTCGCGGACAAGCTTGCGCTTTTTGTCCGCTTCCAGCATGGAAGCCACCAGATCGTACAGGGGAGTGTAGATCGTCTCCCACTGGCTGATGTGTTCCGTCGTAGACAGGCCCGCGTAAATTAGGACGGAAACGTCGCGGTATTCAGCGGTAACCTGGAAAATGGCATCTACGAGTTGGCTCAGCTGCTCTTGCAAGGGAGCTTCGGGAGCAATCGCCGCCTCGATCTTTTTCATGAATTGCACGACCATCTGCTCGGCGATGGCAGGCATGACAGACAGTTTGGAAGGGAAGTAAAGATAAAACGTTCCATGCGCGATGCCCGCTTTTTGGGCAATGTCGGCGATCTTGGTTTTTTCGATGCCTTTTTCCTTGAACGCTTCGATGGACGCTTGAATGATCTTTTCCTTTTTATCCATGAGTCCGACTCTCCAATCGAAAATGACTGATTATCATTCATTTTAGCGGAAGTGCTTTTTGAAAGTCAAGTATCTGAAAACAGATGATCGGGAGAAAGAACCTAATCATAAAGAAGTAAGCTACTCTCTAATTTTCAATATTAGTTAAGTATTTGATGAAACAAAATTTTAAAAAAGGGCGTCAACTAATTTAGAAGGAGTATTTAAATCTGGGAAAAGATTGAAAAATACAAAATTAATATTTTTATTGATTTGATGCTAAATTGACAATAAAATTTACATATAAAACCATTTTTGTAACAATAAGAGGTGTGAAGTCTAATGAAAAAGATAGCAGCTTGGGTATTGAGTTTAGTTTTTATTTTCTCAGCTACTTCAGCTTTTGCTTCGTGGGGAAGTGACACTAGAACAAAGTGTGGAAAGACAGGTGGATACCCAGAATTTTATTGCAAGGGAATAACTGACTCTGAAGACGATGATTTGTGGGGGAAATCATATATTGAAGTTTATCGTGATGGGAAATATATTGACAATGACTCTTCAGCGAAAGTTAGCATGAAATATGGAAACGAAGCTGAGGCAATGGTTGAAGCAGCGAAATCTTCCAAAGGTGATAACTTTATCGAAGGATATACCACGCATAAATGGTATAGATCTAAAACTGAAGGAGCATTCGATCAACTTGACACTCGGGATTACTATCCGCATTAATAAAATTTTGAAAAAAGGTGATGATACGAAATGAAAAGAAAAGCAATTGTTTCTTTGTTAGTTGTGGCGGGGATTGCTGGCGCTCTTGGATCTTTTGCTCTGGCTGGTGAAAAAGCTACTCCCAGCAAGCCGCAAAAATTTGTAGCTGCAGAAAGCACCCGACCTGCTGAATTGAATGAAAAACTTCAGAAATCATGGGAAGTATCGATTAACAAGTTTGATATTGATACCGACCAATATACTGCTTACGATTATTTCGATAGAAAAGTCATTTTAGAGCAATTACCGGCAGAAGAGAGAATGAGTTACTCTGATGCTATTCTCCAAGCTGTTAACAGTGTGCGAAAAGAAGGCGACTTGATGCCCATGCTTCTAGTTAAAGATGATTTAAGCGAAACGATTATCGTCTTTCAACGAAAAGATGGAACGGGAACTTCTGTTGAATTAGTCTTGAAAGAGCAGGACAGCAATAAAAATAAAAGCCTGAGGTCAGAAAGTGAACAGCAGCGATCTTGGGCTTTAACATCTGTGGAGGAAAAGTAGACCAGCATCCTCAATAAAGGAACGTTTAAGCCACAGCAATAGCCTTAATCCAATCAAAAGCTGATCCATTACAGTAGCTTTTTACTGAGGATCAGCTTTTTTATTTGAAACGGCGCCCTTCCCCAATACCCTCTCCAAAAACCGCTCCACCACAGGACGATGGCTGCTTTCCCCTGCACGCGTGCAGATGTAGACCGGGCGCTTGATCTCGACGCCGGGCACGGTTACGCGCCCGATTTCGTTGCGCTCGACCATTTCCTCGACAGCAAGCGCCGGGGCCAGCATCGTTCCGTACCCTGCACGTACAGATTGGATCGACTCGATCAGTCCGTGGTATTGCAGCCCGACCCGCGGGCGTCTGACGCCGTGCTCGCGGCAGAGGGAGAACAGCCATTCGCGCGTGGAACTGCCTTGTTCGCGGAGCAAAAAAGGTTCCTGGACGAGCTGCTCGATGCTGATTTCTTTGCCTGCCAACGGATGGGCTGCGGGGAGGATGAACCAGTAGAGCACATCTGTCATGTGGACGCGATCGATGGGCAGATCATCCTCCCACGCTTCTTTGATGACGATGGCGAGGTCGACCTGGCAGCTCAGCAGTAGCTCAATCGATTGCAGCGAATTGCGGGTGCGGATTTCCACGTCGACATGCTCGTAGTGCTGTTTAAATTCAGCCAGCCACTTCGGGACGAGGTAGTTCGAGGGCAAGTAGGTGGAAGCGATGCGCAGCTTGCCTTTTTCGCCCTGTCTGATCTCGGCCAGCTGGGATTCGATTTCCCGTTCCCAGTCGTAGATGCGGCGCGCTTTTTCAAACAGAAACCGCCCTTCATCGGTGAGCGAAATTCCCCGCCCGTCGGGAGCGAGCAGCGATAAGCCCAGCTCGTTCTCCAGTTTGCGGATTTGGGCGCTTACGGCAGGCTGGCTGATCGCGAGCGCTTCTGCCGCGGCAGTGACACTTTGGCGTGAGGCGACTTCGACAAAAATGCGCAAGGCATGCAGGTTCATTTGGCTGCTCGCTCCTTCATTCATAATCATTACTTATGAATCGTGTATGAATATGTATTAGATCGGATGAATGATTCCTTGTATGGTAAGCGATAGAAGGCAAGGAGTAAAGGAGCAAACAAAAGATGAGAGAAATCAGCGGGAGAAGGCAAGTCATCGCTGTGGCTTTGATCACAGCGCTTTGCATGCTGGGGGATTCCATGCTGTACGTGGTTTTGCCGCTCTATTGGAAGGAGGCCGGGCTGGACTCGCTGTGGGAAGTAGGCGTGCTGTTGTCGATCAACCGCTTGATCCGTGTTCCGCTCGGCCCGCTGGTCGGAAAATGGTACGAACGGACAGGCGGGCGTGCCGGGCTGGTGGTGGCGGTCATTTTGGCTTTTGTGACGACTTTGTCGTACGGCTTTCAAGGTTTTTGGCTGTGGCTGGCGATGCGCTCCTTGTGGGGTGTCGCCTGGACGTTTTTGCGGCTGGGGGCTTACTCGTTGATTGTGACGGTGGCGGAAAGACATAACCGTGGACAACTGATGGGGTTGTACAACGGCTTGTATCGTCTGGGCAGCCTTGGCGGGATGCTCGCCGGAGCGCTGTTCGCCACCTGGTACGGCCTGTTGCCTGCTGCGCTCGTGCTCGCCTGCTGTTCGCTTGTTGCCCTTGTGCTCGTCTTCCTGTTTATTCGCCCGAGCTTCACCAACCAAACGGCGGTAGATGTGGAGGAGACAGGGGCGTCACCGTCACGAAGTTTGTGGCGGCAGGCAAGCATACAAAAGACCATGCTGACCGCGCTTTTGGTCACCATGGTGTATCAAGGGATGTTTGCCTCGACATTGAGCAGGCTCATCGAGCAGCGAACACCGCTGCTTGTGCTTGGGGGCTTGGTACTGGGAGCCGCTGTTCTTTCCAGTCTGGCCCAAGGCGTTCGCTGGTGCTGGGAACCGTGGGCAGCCCCGGTAGTCGGCAGGCTGGCGGACCGATACGGCCGGAGAAAAATGTTCGTCGCGACCCTTTTGACAGGCTCGCTCCTGTTTGCCTGCATTCAGGGCGGTCTGCCTCTGGAGGCGTGGCTCGCGGTTTTGCTCGGCATCCAGTTGACGGCGACGATCATCACGACCGTAATGGATACGCTGGCGGCCGACGAAGCAGCCGGACAGACAAACAGCACGGCCGTGATGACCTGCTACTCCGTCATTACCGATCTCGGAGCGGCGTTGGGCCCGCTGATTGCGTTTTGGCTGGATGAGCACGCGGGCCTGCCCGTCATGTACCTCGGACTCTCGATTGCGCTCTTCCTGATCGCGCTGTCTTGGAGCGTCAGACGAGGGCAGGGGAGTCAGGGAAGCGTTCCTTGAGCGTCGCGAGCACATCGTGAATCGCCGCTTCCTTGTCCGGGCCGTGCAAAAGCATGTGATTCGAATGCTCGTACCAGGTGATTTGCGGCGAAGCGGATTGGTCCACGCTGGTTGCGAGCAGTTGCGCGCTGACGGCGTGGACCGTATCGTCGCGCATCGCTTGCAACAAGTAATACGGCGTCTTCACCTGGCGCAAAAGCGGCTTTGTTTCGGACAACAGTCGGCGAAACTGGAGCATGCTGCTGACCGGGATGCGGCCGATGCTTCTTATGTAGCGGCGCGAATGGGTGGGGAAGTCTTCGCGCAAATAGTGCAAGGCTTCTTTTACATCCCAGTATTTATATGGTGTGTTGATGGTGATTAACAGCTCGACAGGGTAGCGGGTCGTCAGATGAAAAGCGAGCAGGCCGCCCATGGAAAAGCCGATGATGACGATCGTCTCGGCGCGCATGGACAGGCGCTTGTAGCCTTCTTCGGCAGAGCGAAGCCAGTCGTTGCGCGTGCTCCGTGCCATTTGGCGGCGAGTCGTCCCGTGTCCTTCCAGAGTAGGGCATTCCACCTGGTAGCCAGCCTCGCGCAGCACTTTGGCGAGCGGCAAAATGTCGTTGATGTCTCCTGCGAATCCGTGGATGAGAAGACAACCGACTGTTCCTGACATCTTGATCTCTTCCTCTCAAATGTTGGGAATTTGGTTTTGTGTACGTATTATATACCGAATGAGGGAAGGAAGCGACTGCGCGGGTGCAGCTCTCAAAGAAAAGACCCCGTCACCTGTGCGGTAGCCGGGGCCGAGGGTATGGCGATGATTCATCTGCGCTTCATTTTCCGGCGCAGGAGAGCAGACAAAGTTACAGACCGATCGTTTTCAGCTCAGGCGAGATGATCAGCTTCGGCTCGGTGCATGCCTGGATGTCTTCCGCGGTGTAGCCTTCCGCGACTTCGACCAGAACGAGTCCATCCGGTGTGACATCGAGGACGGCTCTGTCCGTGATGATGCGGTTGATCACTTTTTTGCCTGTAAGCGGGAGCGCGCATTGGTTCAAAATTTTTGTCTCGCCATGCTTGTTGACATGGTCCATGATGACGACGATTTTTTTCGCCCCATGCACCAGATCCATGGCTCCGCCCATGCCCTTGACCATTTTGCCCGGAATCATCCAGTTTGCCAGGTCACCCTCGGCGGAAACTTCCATCGCTCCCAAAATGGCGAGGTCGATGTGGCCGCCGCGGATCATCGCAAAAGATTCCGCGCTGGAAAAGTAAGCAGCGCCCGGTATCGCCGTAACGGTTTCTTTTCCGGCATTGATCAGATCAGGATCAAGTTCGTCTTCGGTCGGATAAGGCCCGATGCCGAGCAACCCGTTTTCCGATTGCAGGACGACAGTTTTTCCTTCCGGGATGTAGTTGGCAACCAGTGTAGGCATCCCGATTCCCAAGTTTACGTAAAAGCCATCCTCGATTTCTTGTGCAGCACGAGTGGCGATTTGCTCACGAGTAAGCGACATAATGGTTTCCTCCCTAAAAATGAGCTTGTATGTGATCCGATCGTCAGGTCAGGAGCGGACCGTGCGGCGCTCGATCCGTTTTTCAAACGAAGGAGCGAGAATCAGACGCTGGACGTACACGCTTGGCGTATGGATGTGATCCGGGTCCAGCTCGCCTGTTTCCACGATTTCTTCCACTTCGACAATCGTGATTTTTCCGGCGGCAGCCATCATCGGATTGAAGTTTTGCGCCGTTTTGCGGAAGACGAGATTCCCCATCTTGTCAGCTTTCCACGCTTTGATCAGCGCAAAATCGCCCGTAATCCCATGCTCAAGCAAATACTCCTTGCCGTTGAAGGAACGCGTTTCCCGTCCTTCGGCAATCGGGGTGCCGACGCCAGCAGGAGTGTAGAAAGCAGGGATGCCTGCGCCGCCAGCCCGGATGCGCTCTGCCAGCGTGCCTTGCGGGGTCAGTTCTACTTCAAGCTCTCCCGAGAGGAATTGACGCTCAAATTCCTTGTTTTCCCCGACGTAGGAGGAAACCATTTTTTTGATTTGCTTTTCGCGCAGGAGCAGGCCGAGGCCCCAATCATCCACGCCGCAGTTGTTGGAGACGACAGTCAAATTTTTAACGGCCTTGTCGCGAAGCGCGATGATCAGATTTTCTGGAATGCCGACCAGCCCGAAGCCGCCTACCAGCAGTGTAGCTCCATCGTGAATATCAGCCACGATGTCCGCATAAGAAGAGTAAATTTTTGCCATGACGATCACTCCCACCATGAAAAAATGTCGTTGACGCGAGAAAAAGATTTTGTAAGCGCTCACAAGCAAGTGGACAGTTGCTTGAATATTTCCGCCCTTTCATCATACAGGATACGAGTTACAAACAAGTGACGAAAGTTCGGCCGATAATAAAAAAATATAAAAAATGACAGAAAAGTGATACAACTGTTTTTATTTTCTGTAAAATATATTTTGTCAATTATTTTTCTTAATGATTGCTCAGAACCGTTGATTTTTGCCGAAGGGTCAGCAGGGGCTACGCTGCCACCAGGAGGCGCATTACGCAAGGGTGCAGGAGTGAAAGTATGAAAAAATGGATTAGCCTCTCGATCATTGTCCTGCTTTTGACAGGCTGCGAAAAGCTGGATCAAAGAACCGGAGAACTTAAACGGATGGAAGAAGAGACTGTAATCAAGGTGAAAACGGTAAGTGCTTACACAGTAGTAGAGAACCAGGAAGCGCGAATGCTGGAGACAGCAGGCGTGGTCATGCCGAAGCAGGAGCTGGGGCTTTCGTTTGGCACCTCCGGGAAAATCGCGAGCATTCTCGTCCAGAAAGGGGCGAGCGTGAAAGCGGGCCAAACTTTGGCGACCTTGGATCAATCCAGTTTGCAAGCGGGGATTCAGGCGGCAGCCGGGCAAGTAGCCAGTGCGAATATCCGGCGCAGCAAGGCACTGTCAGGCCCGGAGAGCCACGAGATTCAGACGAGAAAGCTCCAGGTGGAAAAGGCGAAGGAGCTTGCGGCGAAGGCGGAGCGGGAGTATGCGCAAGCGACTGTTCTGTTTGCAAACGGGGCGATCGCCAAAGACGAGCTGGACAGGCTGGCTCTGGCACAGAAGCAAGCCAAGCTCAGCCTGGAGGAAGAGGAGATCGCGTACAACAAACTGATGAAGGGCGCAGACCGACTGGATGTCGAAGAGGCACAGGTCGGTGTGAGCCAGGCCAACGTTCAGCTCAGCCGCGCGAAGCAAGAGGCTGCCGATGCTGTACTGAAAGCGCCTTTTTCCGGTGTAGTCGCAGCCGTCTCGCAGCTGTCTTCCCAACAAACCGGACCGGGCAGCGAGGTTATTCGCCTCGTCGATACGAGCAGTTGGATCGTCAAGCTTCAGGTAGATAGCGAGCAGATCGGCTTGTGGCAAACCGGAGCAACGGTGCAGGTCAAATCGGCAGATGGCAGCGAGGCGGAAGGGAAAGTGACTTTTGTTTCACCTGTCATGGATCAAAATGTGGGGGCTTATCCGGTTGAAGTGACCGTCGACGGAAGCGCCGCGAACTGGAAAGGCGGCATGACCGTGACTTGCCACTACCCGGTAGCCGGAAAAAATGCGCCGATCGTTCCGGTCGCAAGCATCGGCATCTCCGATGAAGAATATTACGTAATGAAAATCAAGGAAAACACAGTGGAAAAGACGCCTGTAAAAGTAGGGGCGCTGCACGGTACGTTTTATGAAGTTCTGGAGGGACTTGAGCCGGGCGACCAAATTGTAGGGGCGGGTCTTTCCTATGTGGTGGACGGCGAGGCGGTGAAGGTGGCGGATGAATAACAAAACGTTTTTAGCCATTGCGCCTGCTCTGGCCCGCTGGAAGGCCGTGCTTCTCTGTCTGCTCGCGATTGGCGCCTTGTTCAGACTGGATGTGGCGACGTTTCCCGACAGGGGATTGCCGGAGTATACGATTCACCTGACTGCGTCAGGACTGACAGCGGATCAGGTAGAGTCATCCGTAACGCGGAAGGTAGAGGAGGCGGTACGCGCGCTGGGCAGTGCTGTGCAGATTTCCTCTGATTCTCGTGCCGGATCGGGAACGATTACGGTCAAAACGACAGAAAATCTCGGCTCTGACTACAAGGACCGCCTGGAGCAGAAGGTGTCCGAGATCATGAAGACACTGCCTGTCAAGGAATACAGCATTAGCCAGGAGAAGCTCGGAGACAATTTGGTCGGGTTTTACTTGCTTCACGGCAGCGATGTTCAGACGCTCTCCGATGTGGCGCGGTATACCGTCTATGAAAAGTTAATCCAGGCGCAGGGCATTGCTCGCGTCGAGATCGACGGTCAAGCCGTCCGGGAGCAGATCGAGATCGTTTTTCGCCCGTCGATGCTGCTGGCGTACGGTTTGACTCCTGAGGATGTGCTGGGCCAGCTTCCGCAGGATGTGATTCGCGAACAAATCGGGACGGTTGGCAAGACGGCGGATCGCACAGCTTTTACCTGGACGAGTCAGACAGAAGGGCCGCAGGGGCTGGGCAAGCAACTGATTTCTACAGGCAAAGGGTATGTGCCGCTGAAAACGCTCGCTGATATTCGCGACACAAGAGGAAGCAAAGGCGAGGAGATAAGCGTTTATCAAGGTTCTCCGGCAGTCGGCATATCGGTTTACGCTTCGGAAGTGGGGCAAGTTCCTGCCATCCGGCAAGAGACTGCGAAGATGATGGCAGAGCTGAATACCGATGCAGGCGGCAAATACGAGCTGACATTGTTCGACGATCGGGCGCAGCCGATCTCTGCGGCGATTGCTCAGCTGACATTGCTTGGTGGCGTGGCGGCTGTTCTCATCGCGCTTTATCTGCTCGCTTCCTTGAAAAGGATCGGCCCTGCCGCCTTGTCGCTCTTAGCTGTATTCATGGCAAGCGGAACCGTTTTGGGGGCGATGTGGCTCTTTGGAATGAAGTTTACCTTTTCCGCGTTGGGGCCGCTGCTTGTGTTTGTGCTTGTCTACCTCGTCGCAGGCGCGACTTTCTTTTCCCGCCTGGACAGGCTTGGCGTCTATTCGCTCCCGGGAAGCCTGAAAACAGCCTGGACGGTCGTGAAGCCGCTGCTGCTCGCGCTTGTGGTGATGGCAGCGGCCTGGTTCACCATCGTCATGACAGACATGCTCAAAGCGGAGGATAAAGCCGTCCTGTTTGACGCCTGGCCCGTCATCGTTCTCGGCGCAGCGAGCTTTGCCCTGGTGTATGGCTGGATCATCCCGGTACTGACAGCGACATGGCTGGCGGAACCGGAGCCAGCTGACGCAGGAGAGAACATCCCTCGAACGCCGGGAAAAGTGACGCGTGCTCTGACGGTCCGTTGGGAAAAAATGGTGCAGCAAGGCTACTTGCCGTTTGGACTCACACTCGTCGCATCTGTAGTTTTTGTTTTGCTTTTGCAATCGTTTGTGCTAGTCGATCCTTTTGCCCAAGTAGCGCCAAAAGAGAAGACACTGTCGCTGCCGATGGTTCAGGAAAGCAACATCGACGATGCCATCAAAGCGGCGAAAAGTGCGGAGGAACGGCTGCGCCAACTGCCGGAAGTAGCTGATCTGTATACGGATGCCTCCCGCGAGCGCTTGACCATGCATGTCAAGCTGACAGACAAATCCAAGTGGACTCGCTCCGTATACGATCTGGAAAAGGAGCTGGACAAGCAGCTCCGCGACATTCCGCAGACAGACCCGTTCGCGCTCGTCGTCAACAGCGAGCAAAAGACGCGCCTGGAGTTCACGGTCAAGGGACCTTCCATGGAGACGACGCAGCATATTGCCAAGGAAATTCTCGTTTACTTGCAAAAAATGAGCTGGCGGGACAGAGACAATCGGGAAATCGTCACAGATGAGCGGATCGGTCCGGCGCAAAATACCGCGTTTATCGATATTCGCCCGAAACCGGACATGCTGGCGCGCTATCGTGTGAGTGAGGAAGAAATCAAACGCCAGCTGCAAAGCTATCTCGGCGAAAAACAGGCGGGCAGCATTTTCGTCAACGACCGCAATATTTCAGTCATTGCCCGCTTTCCCGACAAGTGGATGGACCATTCCGAACAAGTCAGACATATTTTGATCCGCACGCAGCAAGGGGCGGTTCGCCTGTCTGATCTGGTCGACTGGTCGAGCGGGGAGCAGCCGCAGGTTTATCAGCGGGAGGATGGCATGTACGTGTTCAAGGTCAGCAGCGCCATCGCAGATGCAAGATGGATTGACAGCATGGCGTACAATTTGCCGCTGGCCATGCAAGAAAAAATCACGGTTCCAAAAGGCTACACCATACTGAACGAGGATGAGCTGAAGAAACTGCGTGAAGAGCAGTCCGATGACAAAGACTGGAGCGGACGTCTGATCGTCATGCTCGCCATGGTCGCGCTTGTGCTCTTGACCAGCCTTCTGGTGCAACGACGGGCGCGGGATGGCTGGTTTGCTCTCCTCTTGCTGCCTGTGTTGTCGGGCGGCGTCACGCTGGGACTGCTTTTGCTGGATCATCCGATGAATTTGATGGGCTTTTACGGAGTGGCTGCCGCTTGCGCTGTGCTTCTCTCGCTGGCCTTGGTTCAGCTCGATGACATGTTTGCAGCAAGCAGCGAGCAGTCGAGTATTTGGAACGGAGTGCGCAGCGGCATGCAGCGCTCGTGGGCCACATCCGCAGCGATAGCGATCGCCATCGTGCTGGCAAGCTTGCCGATTGCCGCAGGCTCGCTCGCGGATGGGCAAACATTCGTATCGTTCGCCAGTGCCTTGTTGTTCGGGACAGTGTTCGCGCTGTTTGCCACTCTTGTGCTTGTGCCTGGCATGCAGCATGCGGCTGAATGGCGAGAGGCCGCCCAGTCGGATGTGTCGATTCCCGTCCTGGTGCGCCGCATTCGGGACTGGCAGGAAAATGAGCGGATTCGCCGCAGTGACGCACGAGCGCGGAAAAAGAGACAGCAGCAACTGGCGCAAGAAATGCGCAAGGAAGCGCAGGATGGTTCCGCAAACAAGAAAAGAGAGTTGGCAAAAGAGGACTTCTTGCCGTTGCCAACGGGAACAGACGACGCCAAGCCGTAACGGCTGGCGTCTTTTTTTGCTGTGAAAACAGCTCAGCGGCATTCGTAAAGCAGCTGCGTCTGCTTGCGGTCAACGCTTTTGCTACCGAAGAGAGGGAAAGCCGCCGCGTCTGCTTGCGGTCAACGCTTTTGTTACCGAAGAGAGGGAAAGCCGCCGCGACCGCCTGCGCCCAACGCTTTTGCTCCTGAAAAGAGGAAAAACCGCCGCGACCGCCTGCGCCCAACACTTTTGCTCCCGAAAAGAGGAAAAACCGCCGCGACGGTTTTGTTCACAGGCTCGGCAAGGACTTTTCGGGAAATCTCGGGTAAGATGAGAAGAGAACCGAGTGTAGGAGGGAAACCTGGCTTGCGCCGATTGAAAAAGCTTTTGGATTATCTGCTGTTGGCTGCGATTTTGGTGGGACTGTTCCTGTCGTCCTCCCAGCCATACTACAAACAAGATTTGCGGGGTACGATATCCAAGGTAGTCGATGAACAAAGCTGGAATGAGCGGATGGAAGGGGTATCCGTTCCGTATGCCGGCAAGGAAATCAGCGTCGAGAACAAGGGAGCGGCGGGCTTTATCGAGTTTTTTATTCGCAAGGGAACGCATTTTACCGTGTTCGCGCTGTTGGCTTTCAGCTTCTATCGCGTTTTTTCCCACCGTCTTTCGTTTGCGGTCGCCCTGCCATGGAGCGCCTTTTGCAGCCTGCTTGTGGCTGTTCTGGACGAGTGGCATCAGACTTTTACCCCGGATCGGACAGGCATGGTGAATGACGTCTTGCTGGATTTAGCCGGATCTGTCACGATGTTGTTGATAATTCTTCTCAATTACATGTATTCACGAAGAACATATCATTATAAAATGAAGTGAGCGGCAGCCATCCTGACCGGGGCAGCTGCTTATTGAACGATTAGGGAGTGGATGAGATTCGTGTCAGACAAAAAGAACGTGCTCGTACTGAACTGCGGCAGCTCCTCGGTTAAGTACAAGCTTTACTCCATGCCGGGCAAAGAACTGATTGCCCAGGATTACTTGCAGCAAATCCAACGCGACGAATACGAGGATGCGATTCGCAGCGTGTTTGAAACATTAAAGCAACATCAAATTGATATTATCTCCCACCGGGTCGTGCACGGCGGAGAAGCATTTAAACAGTCTGTCGTCGTGGACGATCGCGTGAAAGCGGAGATTCGCAGCCTGTCCCGCTTTGCACCGTTGCACAATCCGATCAACCTGCTCGGGATCGAAGTCGCCCAAAGCATCTATCCCGACGTGAAACACGTAGCTGTTTTCGATACAGCGTTCCACCAGACCATGCCTCCATCCTCCTATCTATACGCGCTGCCATACGAGTATTACGAGCATTACGGAATCCGCAAGTACGGCTTCCACGGCACGTCTCACCGCTATGTCATGAGCCGCGCCGAAGAGATGTTGAACCGTCCGAAAGAACAGCTGCGGCTGATCAGTTGCCACATCGGCAGCGGGGTCAGCATTACCGCGATTCGCTACGGAGAATCGTTTGATACGTCGATGGGAATGACGCCTTTGGCGGGACTGTCCATGGGAACCCGCAGCGGCAACATCGATCCGGGGATCATTCCGTATATTGAAGAAATCGAAAAAACGGATACAGCCGGGGCGATTACGATTTTGAACAACAAGAGCGGATTGATGGGCGTATCGGGCGTGTCCAACGATTTGCGCGACGTTATGGAAAAGGCAGAAGCGGGACATTATCGCAGCCAGCTTGCCCTGGAATTGTTCACAACGATTTTGCATAAACATATTGGGCTGTATTTGGCGCGACTGAATGGCGTAGACGGGATTATTTTTACAGCAGGTGTTGGAGAAAATAGTTCTACCGTACGCGAAATGGTTTGCACCGGACTGGAATTTGCCGGGGTCAATCTGGATCGCGAAGCCAATCGCAGCAGCAAAGGTGAAGCATTTATCAGTACGGAATATTCTCCGGTCAAAGTCATGGTAATTCCTACCAACGAAGAGCTTGTAATGGCTACAGACGCGTACCAGCTGTCTTTTCACTAGCATGAAGTGCGTCATCTAGAAAGAATAGGCTTTTCAGTATTGGAATTTCTCTGCTATACTAGGAGAATGAGGCTTCTGGTTTGAGGTTCTCACCATTTTTCTGAAATAATAAAAGGAGTGCAAACTGGATGGCAGTACAAGTGGGAAGCATCATCGAAGGAAAAGTGACAGCGATTAAACCGTTTGGGATGTTCGTAGCAGTCAGCGAAACCGAGCAGGGGCTGGTCCACATTTCCCAAGTAGCAAACGGTTTTGTAAAAGATATCAATGATCACTTTACCGTGGGGGCACAAGTAAAGGTAAAAGTTCTCTCCATTGATGATGCAGGTAAAATCTCGCTTTCGGTTCGCGCCGCACTCCCAGCGCCTGAGCGTCCGGAGCGTGAAGAGCGCCGTGGTGGTGGATATCGTGGAGGCGATCGCGGAGGAAATGCAAAACGCGACAACGCAGCTTCCTTCGAGGACAAATTGAAAAAATGGTTGAAGCACAGCGAAGAGAACCTTGCGACTATCAACAAAAAGAACGCAAAACGTGGCTACTAAGCCTTGTGATAACAGAAAAAGGACGGGACATCCCGTCCTTTTTTTTACGAGGTTGACACTAAAGCAAAAAGACAGGGAGCTTCCCTGTCTTTTTTGCGCATTTTTGAACGAACAAATTGCGAGAGATTCATCTTATGCGCATCACCACGCTCGATGACGAAGTGCCTCCGTCTCATCTCCCTTCCCGCTGAAAATCCCTAAAGTCATTTTGCATCGTAACGTGTTTGGAACTCCAATCTCGCCTAGCATTGCACGGCAGCAGGGTTAGTTCCCGACTTCCTTCAACGCCTGCTCGACGAATTTGCTCTCCAATACTTGGGAAGTGTCGAGCTTCTTTTTGATCGCGCCCACGGAGAAGAGAAAATCGGCCTGCTCCTGATGCGCTTTGGCAAATTCCGGCGTGATCGGGGAGAGGATGGGACTTGAATTTTGCAAAACCTTGCTGATGATCTCCCGCTCCAGCTTCTTGGTTTTGACAAATTCGTCCGTTACTTCGTCGAGGTGGCTGACGTAGTAGCGGCGCACTTCTTCGTACGTTTTGAGAAACAGGACCGTCAGCTCGGGGTGGTCTGCGGTAAAGCCAGTGCGCGCGATCAAAAATCCGGGAGCGAAAATGTTCAGATCGTCGCCTGTCACGAGCGTCTTGGCCTGCGTCTGCACGACAGCGGTCGTCACGTAAGGCTCCCAAGTCGACCACGCATCGATAGCTCCGGTGTCAAGGGCGGGTCGCGCTTCATCCGGCTGAAGGTGAATGATTTCCACGTCCTTGTCGTTCAGCCCGGCCCGATTCAGCACCATGTACAGGAAGTTGTAGGCGCTGCTGCCTTTGGCGACGGCGATCTTCTTGCCCTTGAGCTGTTTAATGTCGGCGATCGGGCTGCCTTTCGGAATGACGATCGCGTTGTTGCGCTTGCCGTCGCTCGTTACGGCGATCGCTTTGAAATCGACACCTCCGGTTTGTGCAGAGACGACCGGAGTGCCGCCTGTCGCGCCGAAGTCGAGCCGCCCGGAGGCAATCGCTTCGAAATGGGGAGGACCGCTGGCAAATTCATGCCACTTTACTTCGGCTCCGGCTTGGGCAAAAGCTTTTTCAAAAATGCCCTTGTCCCTGGCGTAGGAGAAAATCCCGGTGCTGCCTTGAATGCCGATGTTTACGACGACTTTTTCTTTTGCCTCTGCACTGGCGGCAACGGTCTGCTGTTGCTCGGGTGCTGCTGTTTTGCCGCAAGCGCTCAGCAACAGCAGGGACAGGACGACGATCAGGCGGAGCCAGCCGATTGTTTTCGGGGAAGACTGCATATGTTTGTTCATCCTTTCTTTTCTGTGGGTCTATGGGTGTCCTAATGGACTTGTGGCGCACTGGCAAACTGGTTGGCTGGAACATCCAGCCCGTAATGCTCGCGCAAGGTGTGCCCGGTGTACTCTGTGCGGAACAGCCCCCTCTGTTGCAGCTTCGGCACGACCTGGTCGATGAAGTCCTCCAGCCCTCCGTTCGTCAACTGCGGCATGATGTTGAAGCCGTCTGCCGCGCCTTGGGTAAACCACGCCTCCAACTCGTCCGCCACTTGCTCGGCAGTGCCTGCGATCGTCCGATGGCCGCGCCCTCCGGCGAGGCGAAGCAGCAGTTGGCGAAGCGTCAAGCTTTCCCGCTCGGCCAAATCGCGGATCAGCTGGGCGCGGCTCTGATGCCCGGCGATTTGTTCCGTTGCGGGAAGCTCGGGCAGCGGGCCGTCCAATGGGTAGGAGGACAGATCGTAGCCGATGCGATTGGATAGTTGCAGCAGGCTGTAGGCGGGATGCGTCAGCTCGTGCAACTGCGCCTCTTTTTCTTTTGCCTCTGCCTCGCTCTCGCCGATGATCGGGCAAATGCCAGGCAGGATGACGACTTGTTCTGGGGAGCGTCCGTAGCGGGCGACGCGCGATTTGACGTCCGCGTAAAACGCCTGGGCGTCCGCCAGCGATTGCTGTGCGGTGAAAATGGCTTCGGCATACCGGGCGGCGAAATCTTTTCCGTCCTCGGAAGATCCGGCCTGGACGAGCAGTGGCCGTCCCTGGGGAGAGCGCGGCAAGTTCAGCGGGCCGCGCACGGCAAAATGCTTGCCTTTGTGGTTGAACTCGTGCACCTTGCTGTTGTCTGCGTAAATGCCCGAGGCTTTGTCCTGGATTAGCGCGTCGGCCTCCCAGCTGTCCCACAGCTTGAGAGTGACATCGAGAAATTCTGCCGCCCGTTCGTAGCGAAGGTGATGCTCGGGGATTCGCTCGCAGTTGAAATTTTGCGCCTCGCCATCTGTTCCGGACGTGATGATGTTCCAGCCCGCCCGGCCTTTGCTGAGATGGTCGAGGGAAGCAAAGCGGCGGGCGAGGTTGAACGGTTCGTTGAAGCTCGTGGAGACCGTAGCGATCAACCCGATCCGGCTGGTCACGACGGCGAGAGCGGACAGGAGGGTGAGCGGTTCCAGTCCGCTGATCGCCCCGTACTTGACAGCTTTGCGCGAGGTGGCGTAGCGGTCGGCCAAAAAGAGGGAATCCAGCTTGGCTTGCTCCGCTTTTTGCGCCAGCCGCTGAAAGTGGGAAAAGTCGATGATATCCTCCACGCGGGAGGAAGGATGGCGCCATGCCGCCTCATGATGACCCAAGCTCGACAAAAACAAGTTCAGGTGGAGCGTGCGTTTTTGGTTGCCCATGTGTATCACCTCATAGAAAAATTGGGAGTGCAGGACGCACAAAAGGCCTCGTCCCAAACAGCAATCGTTCGCTGTTGGAAGGAGACCTCCAGTGGTCTGGTCGGTAAAAGGATAATTCCGAGTTGCAAAGTATGAAATGGATGATAGCAACAAATGGGAGAAGAGTCAATCCCAATATGCAATATAGTAAGAATAGCCGGAATAGCGGAGCAAATTTTTTGTTGACCCTATTGACAGCCGCTGGAAGCCGATGATACGATTGCGCACAATACCGACTAATCAAGTGTGAATTATTGAGTTTTGCCAACCAGAAAACTGGAGGCACAGTTGCGGAGATGACCGCGACTGTGCCTTCTTTTTCATTCCAAATCAATTCAAAGGAGTGGAGCCGATGGGGAAATCAAAGCAACAAGCCGAATTTGGCTGGTTTATTCCAACGACGGGAGACGGCAAGTATATCGGCGTCGAGCCGGAGCGCGAGTCGACTGCTGACTACATGGTTCAGGTGGCGCAAACAGCCGAGCGGGCAGGCTTTACTTTTGCCTTGATTCCGACTGGCGGAGCTTGCATCGATTCCTGGATCGTCGGGGCTACGATCGCTGCCCATACACAGGTGCTCAAGCCGCTGGTCGCCATGCGTCCCGGGCTGATCGCCCCTGTGCTGGCTGCGAGGATGGCTGCTTCGCTCGATCAGCTGTCGGGCGGCAGGGCACTGATTAATGTCGTGACAGGCGGCAGCCCGCAAGATTTGCTCGCCACGGGTGACCCGCTCGCCCACGATCACGACGGCCGCTATGAGCGCACGCGGGAGTTTCTGGAGATTGTCAAAAGCGTCTGGACAAATTCGCACGCCCAGCCGGAGCGGTTTTTGGCGAGCAACCAGACCGCTCAGCAGGGAGCGCAGCCGCTTCACTATTCCGGTCGCTTTTATGAGATCAAGGGAGGGGCGAGCTTGCCTGCTCCCGTGCAGCAGCCGCACCCGCCGCTCTACTACGGGGGAAGCTCGCCCACAGGCAAACGGGTTGCGGTTCAGACAGCCGATGTCTACTTGATGTGGGCGGAACCGCTGGAGTGGATTCGCCAGCAGATTGCCGAGGTGGAGGAGCTGAAGCGAGAGCTTGGCCGCGACCGCGAGCTGCGCTACGGACTTCGCGCCCAGGTGCTGGTGCGCAAGACGGAGGAAGAGGCGTGGAAAGAAGCGTGGGAAATCATCAGCAAGGTAGATCCGCAGGCGCTCCAGCAGTCCGGTCAGCGGTTCAGCCACACCGATGCCATCGGACAAAAACGGCAAAATGAGCTGCGGGAAGGCTCTAAAAAAGACAACTACGTGATTGGTCCCAATCTGTGGTCTGGCTTGTCGACCGTGCGCGGCGGCGGTGCCGTCCTGCTGGTAGGTACCCCTGAGCAAGTGTCCGACCGCATTTTGGAATACATCGATCTGGGCATCTCGTCTTTTATTTTGTCCGGGTACCCCCATCTGGAGGAAGCGGCGATTACTGGCGAGCTGTTGCTGCCTGTCGTCAAACAGAAGCTGGAGCAACGACAGCAGGCAAAAGGAGTCGGCGTATGACCGCGCTGCTAGAGATCACCCGACTCGACAAGACATTCGAGACGTCCAAAGGAGCGACGCAGGCGCTCCGCGACATCCGGCTGACTGTAAAGGAAGGCGAGTTCCTCACCGTCATCGGGCCGAGCGGCTGCGGGAAGAGCACACTGCTGAAAATCGTCGCGGGGCTGGACACGGAATACGCCGGGAGCGTCAGGCTTGCCGGACAGCCAGTGAGCGGTCCCGGTATCGACAAAGGCTTCATTTTTCAGGAGCCGCGGCTTTTTCCCTGGCTGACGGTGGAAAAAAACATCGCCGCCAACCTGTCGCTCAAAAATCCGGCGATTCGCGAGCGCGTAGATGAGCTGATCCAGCTCGTCCGACTCGGAGGATTTGCCAAGTCGTATCCGCGCGAGCTGTCTGGCGGCATGGCGCAGCGGGTGGCGATCGCCCGTGCGCTCTTGCGCAATCCCCGGGTGCTTTTGCTGGACGAACCGTTCGGAGCGCTGGATGCCTTTACCCGCTCACACATGCAGGAAGTCCTGCTCGACATTTGGCAGGAAAACAAGACGACGATGATCTTCGTGACACACGATATCGACGAAGCGATCTACTTGGCCAACCGGGTCGTGATCATGAACGCACACCCGGGCTCCATCAAGCGCATCGTTCCTGTCGATCTGCCTTTTCCCCGGAAAAAGGCAAACCGTTCCTTTCAGGAGCTGCGCCATCTCGTCTTGAACGAGTTCGAAAAGGTGGACGAACTGGAATTGGTCGATAGCTCAGGGATTTGACGGAGGTGAAAGAGAATGAGCAATCAAGCAGAGGGAATCTCGGTCGCCGCGACCGCTTCGGCCAAACCCGTCCTGCCGACGAAAGCAAAAGCTAGGGCAGGCAACAGCACCAAACTGGCGATCTGGTTAAAAGGCTTGATCCTGCCCGTCGTTGTCCTGATCGTCTGGCAGACGGCAGGCGAATTGGGAATGGTGTCGGCGACCATGCTGCCGACGCCGCTGCAAATTTTGACTGCGGCGGGCGAGCTTTTGGCGAGCGGGGAGCTGCTTGGACATTTGCAAATCAGCATCATGCGGGCGGCGACAGGCTTTTTGCTCGGCGGAGCGATCGGACTGCTGGCAGGACTGGCGGTAGGCTTTTCCAATCGGGTGGAGCATTCGCTCGATCCATCGGTGCAAATGCTCAGGACGATTCCGCATCTGGCGGTGATTCCGCTGTTTATTTTGTGGTTTGGCTTCGGCGAGCTGTCCAAGGTGCTGTTGATTGCCAAAGGAGCATTTTTTCCGCTCTACGTAAATACATTTCTCGGGATACGCAGTGTTGACGCCAAGTTGTTTGACGTCGCCCGAGTGTTGCAGTTCAGCCGCTGGAAGCAAATTACCAAGCTGATTATCCCGGCGGCGCTGCCGAATATTTTGCTCGGTGTCCGGCTGTCTCTGGGTGCTGCCTGGCTGGGACTGGTCGTGGCAGAATTGATGGGTTCGAGCGAAGGGGTCGGCTATCTGATTATGGATGCGCGCCAGTTTTCGCAAACGTCCATTGTGTTTGTAGGAATCGTGATTTTTGCGCTGGTCGGCAAGGCGACGGATTCGCTGGTGCGCTACCTGGAGAAAAAATGGCTCAAATGGCGGGATCATTACAGCGGGTAAAAAGCCGCAGGGCTGGCATGGATTCAGCGCAACAAGAACGGATCGGGGAAAAGGAAGCGGGCCAAACGCCCGATGCGGCACAGGAACTGAGGGAATCGACAAACTTGCGCGGCAGGCAGGGACATTGCTGCTTGCCAAATAAAAAAGGAGAGATCAAGCTATGGCAAAACTCGTGATTGTATCAGGAAGTCCCTATGCAGGCTCCAGACTGGACACCGTCCTGACCTACATAGATCGATTGTTGCTGGAAGCTGGACACGAAACAGACTGGGTTCATGTGCGCGACTTGCCTGCGGACGATTTGCTGCACGTTCGTTTTGACAGTCCTGCTATCGTACAGGCCAACGAGCGGATCGCCGAGGCAGACGCGCTCGTCATCGCGACCCCGATCTACAAAGCGGCGTATTCCGGTGTGCTGAAAGTGTATTTGGACCTGCTGCCGCAAAAAGCTTTGGAGAACAAGGTGATTTTGCCCGTGGCAATCGGCGGGACGATCGCCCATCTGCTGGCGATCGATTACGCTCTCAAGCCAG
>Ga0065721_10005814_pt1 | contig 26245 bp, 24 predicted proteins | sample Mesricmetagenome_FD_59108 | JGI IMG/M metagenome (GOLD analysis project Ga0065721, IMG submission 59108) | Mesophilic microbial community from rice straw/compost enrichment Sample: eDNA_1 v2 (version 2) | ecosystem: Engineered > Solid waste > Grass > Composting > Bioreactor | place: USA: Davis... | reverse complement strand
GAGCCTGCTTTGCACCGCGCCGGGTGTAAATCCGCAAGGCTCGATTATGGCTATCGCGCGCCGTAACACGTTGAAATTTCTCGGCAAACTCTGACATGAATCTCAACACTCAACTCGTTCTCGTTACCGGCGCCGCTGGCTGGCTCGGCTCGCGACTGGTTACGCTGCTGGTGAACGGCCTTCCTGAACACGACGAACTGAAGTCACCCGCATCGAATCTCCGCATCCGCGTGATGTTGTTGCCGGGACAGGACGCCGCGGCGCTGCAAAAGCTTAGCGATCGCATCGAAGTGGTGACCGGTGACATTCGAAATGCTGTAGATTGCGCCAGGTTTGTGACCGATGCCAAAGGCGCAATTCTCTTTCACACGGCGGGAATCATCCATCCGAAACGCGTGCGCGAATTTTATGAAATCAATCGTGATGGGACGGTTAATCTGCTCGACGCCGCCATCAACGCTGGCGTTAAACGCGCCGTGATTGTTTCGTCCAATTCACCATGCGGTTGCAATCCACATCCTGACCATCTCTTTGACGAATTGTCGCCGTTCAATCCGTACATGAACTACGGCCGCTCAAAGATGGAAATGGAGTTGGCCGTGCGCGAGCGCAGCAACAGGATTGAAACAGTCATCATTCGCGCGCCCTGGTTTTATGGGCCGAATCAACCGCCGCGTCAGACGTTGTTCTTTCAGATGATTCGCGACGGCAAAGCGCCGATTGTCGGGAGCGGCAACAATCTCCGTTCGATGGCTTATGTGGATAATCTCAGTCAGGGTTTGATCCTCGCCGCAATACGCGAGAACGCCGCCGGACAGGTTTATTGGATCGCCGACAAGCGACCGTATTCAATGAACGAAATCGTGGATACGATTGAACGCCTGTTGGAAAAGGAATTCGGCCATACCTGTAAACACAAACGAATGCGGTTGCCTGGATTCGCCAGCGAAATTGCGTGGTTGGCGGACAAAACGTTACAAGCCTGCGGACTTTATCATCAGAAAATTCACGTATTGTCCGAGATGAATAAAACCATCGCCTGTTCCGTGGCTCGCGCAGAAAAGGAATTGGGTTATCGTCCCACGATTGCGCTCGAAGAAGGCATGCGCCGCGCCCTGCGTTGGTGCGCCGAAAACGGACAGACGTTCTGATTTAACGTTCTGGCGGAGCAGATGCAGTTTCACGGCGAGGCGACATGATGATGCAATCGCCGATCAAAACAAGCGAACGACCAAGCTCAATCCGGTCCGACACGTCGGGTTTTGGGATGATGGTATCCACCTGATAATATTTCCTGAACGCCTCGCGCATTGCTGGATCGTACCAATCTTCCACCGCGAGATAGAGCCGGTCGTAGTAATGATTCTTAATCCGCGTCACCGTTCCGACTTGATCGCTTAATCCGGCAGCGCCGAGATCCACGATAGTGTTGGCACGATCCAGTGGAATTTCTCGCGAACCCGCACGCAATTGATACATCGTGCCATGCGCGATAAGCACCCGCTTGCCTGCCGTGATATCTGCCGTAACACGATTCTGAATCTCCTGACAAGCGACGTAAACCTGACGTCCCATCGGAAATCTCGTCGGCAAAAGCGCCAAGAGAAACAACACGAGCACGACTCCCGTCGCGTAAGTAAAGTTTGCGTCAGAAACTGAATCAGTTGTTTTCAAGCGACGAAACCAGATAACCAGCACCGGCCAGACTAAAAGGAACAACCACAGTTGATGAATGATTAAATTGTTCCATGTGCCGAAATGTTTGACGTAGGCCAACGCGCCGGGCGCGACAGAAAAAATCCCTAAGGCAAACCACACTTGCAAATAGCTGCGACCGGATAAATCGCGCGTTCGCCACAAATAAATGGCGGCTCCGATTGCCATTACCAGCAGCAATGCCCGGTCGGCATGAATAAACTCCACGCTCATCCAATAAACGCGCGTCAGATGGAGCTTTTGCCGCGTTAACACATCCCACGTGTAGAGCTTTGCGTGTTCGGGATACCACAACGCCGCTAGCGCAATGGCGCTGACAATCATTCCGAAGAACGCCACGGCCCACGCGGTTTTTCCCGACCAGGGTTTGAATCGCAGAAACACGAGCGCTGGCCCGAGAAAAGCGACACAGAGTGTTTGTTTTGCAAAAACTCCGACCGCCGCAAAAATCATCGTGCCAAGTGCCCATTTTAGAGAACGCTCCTGCAACGACCGTAGCGTCAGCCACAGCAATGCTGCGGTGTGAAACATGACGAGATTATCCGGATGTGTGATGTCGGCGTTGAAGTTCTTGAAGATCACCAGCAACGCGATTCCCGCCCCCAGCCATGTGGTAACTGTGCTACCCTCTTTTTTGTCTGCTGATTCGCCGAAAATCATTCGCACCGCTCGACGCAGGGCAAAACCCACTATCAAACTTGCGAGCACCGCAATCACCACGGTCACAATTCGACAAAAGCGAATGTCCAGATGCAGCCCGAACGGTTTCAAAATTGCGTAAGTCAGATAGGTGAGGCCGGGGCTGTAAACGAACGAATTGCCATCAGCGAGCGGACCGTAAATCGGTTTGCCCTGCTCGAGTTTCAACATATCCGTGAGAAAAGGGCTTTCGGCCCACACATACAAATCCCACGGAAACAGACAGCGCAGCATTACCTGAATCGCGAGCAGCAAAATCCAAAGGCACGTGATGCCGCCGCAAGCCCAGAGAATCAACCGCGCAAAACTTCGCGGGTCGTTCGGAAGAAACCGGTTGGGAACAGCCATGCGGACGAAAGCTGAAAGGCGACTTCGCGATTGGCAAGGCTAAAGAACTGAAGCAAGCTTCGCCGCAGTTTTAAAATCAGCGCACAGATTAAATGGCAAACTCACTCGCACTCATCACCGGCGGCTCCGGCTATTTCGGATCGCTTTTGCGCGATCGTTTATTAGCACGCGGCACGCCGGCCCGGATTTTCGATCTGTCGGATGCTGATGATCGTCCTGCAACCGTTGAATTTCAACGCGGTGATATTCGAGATCACCAATCGGTGCAACGCGCGGCTGAAGGTTGTGACGTAATCTATCATTGCGTCGCCCAAGTGCCGTTGGCCAAGGACCGGGAACTTTTCCATTCGGTCAATGTCGGCGGAACAGAAAATCTATTGCGCGCTGCAGTTTCGGCCAAAGTGCGCAAAGTGATTTACGTTTCATCCAGCGCCGTGTTTGGCGTACCGAAAACCAATCCGGTAACGGAAGAAACCATTCCCACTCCAGGCGAAGCTTACGGTCGCGCCAAACTCGAAGGCGAAACACTTTGCCAGAAGTTTGCTGCGCAAGGCCTGGACGTCACCATTATTCGTCCACGCACGATTATGGGACATGGACGGCTGGGCATATTCCAGATTCTTTTCGAGTGGATTCGCGAAGGTTACAACGTCCCGGTCTTCGGAACTGGCGATAACATTTATCAATTCGTTCATGCCGACGATCTGGCTGAAGCGTGCATTCTCGCAGCGGGGCGGAGCGGTTCAACCATTTACAATTGCGGCGCAGCGGAATTTGGGACGATGCGCGCGGCGTTGGAACATCTTTGTACGCATGCCAAAACAAAATCACGCGTCCGCTCAGTGCCGATGAAGCCTGCGGTGTTTTTCATGAACATCGCGAGTCGGCTCGGGCTTTCGCCATTAGGTGCTTATCACGCATTGATGTACGGCCGATCGCTTTATTTCGACATATCCAAAGCACGCCGAGAATTGAACTGGCAACCCCGCTATTCCACCGACCAGATGTTCGCCCAGAGCTACGACTGGTATTTGAACAATCGCGAAGCTGTTTTGCACAGCAGCGGCGCATCGCATCATCGTTCTCCCGTGAAACAAGGGCTATTGGCAGTGGTAAAGCATGTCCTGTAGCGATTCCGCGTTGCCATCGCAGCAGGTTGATTTAACATCTCACGCGTCTTATGGCTTTAACCCAATCAGCCCCGGTTGTCGCCCGAGTGGATGGTCGTGCCGCGAATCAACTTCGCCCGATCCGGTTTCAGAATCACATCGCACCGCATGCTACGGGATCGACATTGATCGAATGGGGTAACACGCGCGTTATTTGCGGCGTGACGGTCGAAGAAAATGTGCCGCGTTGGATGAAGGAACAGGACGTGCCCGGCGGTTGGATTACGGCGGAATACTCAATGCTCCCCTACTCCACTTTGCAACGCAAACCGCGCGACAGCACAAAAGGCAGGATTGACGGTCGCTCACAGGAAATTCAACGCCTCATCGGTCGCGCGATGCGCGCCACCATTGATCTCGAGAAACTCGGTTCGCGCACAATCTGTGTGGACTGCGACGTTTTACAAGCTGACGGCGGCACGCGCACCGCGGCAATTTCCGGCGCGTATGTCGCTTTGGTCATTGCGATCCGTCGCCTCATCGCCAGCGGTAAGTTGACGGAGAATCCCATTCTGCACGCGGTCGCTGCCGTGAGCGTGGGCATCGTGGACGGCAAAGCGTTGTGTGATTTATGTTACACCGAAGACGCCGCCGCGTCGGTGGACTTCAATCTCGTGATGAATTCCGCTGGTGAATTCATTGAATTACAAGGCTCAGGCGAAGAAGCAACGTTCACTGAGGCACAGCTCGCCGAGTTGCTCGCGCTGGGTAAAGGCGGTGTGCGCCAACTGCTCGAAGCACAGGAAATCGCGCTGGCAAAAGCATAACGAAATTTCCAGTCACCAAGTTTTAATTCCAGAAACTTCCATTTTCCAAGCCCTCTTGCTTAATGTCACTTTGCCAGTTTCGCCACGTCGTTCTGTCCCGCTTACCATTGCAGTCAGCCATTGGAGCTTTCGATCGGAGCGATTCGACGTGGGCGCGCTGTTTTAATATCCAATGAGTTCTGCTACGACCCTCTATCTCGTTCGTCACGCGGAAGTCGAAGCCGCATATCAAGGCGTTTTCGGCGGCACGATTGACATGAACCTTTCGCCACGCGGCGAACAACAGGCGCTGGCTTTGGCCGCGTATCTTCGCTCGTTCACATTTGATGCGATCTTTTGCAGTCCGATGAAGCGCGTGCAGCAAACTCTCGCGCCGGTGCTGCAACAACCGCGTCCTACACCGGTAATTTTGCCGAAGTTGCACGAAGTGCATTTTGGCGACTGGCAAGGATTGAATTTCCCACAAGTCAAAGCGCGTTACGGTTACGACGCCCATCAATGGTTGGAATTGCTGGCGGTCGGCAAAATTCCGAATGGAGAAACGCTCACCGGCTATCGCGAGCGCGTGGATGAATGCCTGCAAACCATTTTACAGCAAAGCAGCGGAAAAATTATCGGCGTGTTTTGTCACGGCGGCGTGATTCGCATGCTGCTTTCGATTCTGCTGAGTTTGCCGTTTGGTGAGATGGATCGGTTGGAAATCGAATACGCGAGTGTCACCACCGTGACCATCAAGCCGGAACGCACGCGATTGCAACTGATGAATTTCACGCCCTGGCGCGACCTTGCACAATGAAACCGCAGCCCCTCTGGAAAATTTCCGTTAGCACCAACACCGAAGCCGAAGATGCCGTAGCTGAACTGCTGGCTACTTGCGCCGGCCCAGGACCATCGGCTTACACGGATGTAGAAACCGGAGTCACTACCGTTTCGACTTACGTTACCAGCGCACCAAAAGAAGCAACGCTCCGCAAAACCTTACGCGCGGAGCTGAAACGCTTGCGGGATTTTGGCCTGAACATCGGATCGGGCCGTATCGCCATCAGTAAATTGGCGCCGGAAAATTGGGCGGATTCCTGGAAGCGACATTTTCCAGCCTTGGAAGTTGGAACGAAACTTCTCGTAAAGCCGAGTTGGATTAAGCGCAAGTTGCGCCCCGGTCAGAAGCTCGTCGTACTCGACCCCGGACTCAGTTTCGGCACAGGACAACATCCGACGACCGGGTTTTGTTTGCGTGAGATCGTGCGGCATGCGCAGAACGGAAAGCACCGTTCGTTTCTTGATATGGGCACAGGCTCGGGCATTCTTGCCATTGCCGCCACCAAGCTTGGTTACGGTCCGGTGGAAGCGTTCGATTTCGATCCTCAATGCGTCAAAGTTTCCCGGGATAACGCCCGCCGAAATCGAGTGGGTGACAAATTACGGATTGTTCAAGCGGACCTGACGAAACTCCCCAACCGGCCCACGAAGCAATTTGATTTCGTTTGCGCCAATCTGCTGGCGAATCTGCTGATTACCGAACGCGATCGCATCCTCGCCCGCGTGAAACGCAACGGCATTGTTGTCATCGCAGGAATCCTGAAAAACGAATTTTCGGACGTGCAGGAAGTTTACGAAGCCGCCGGTTGGCAACTCATCGCCAGCAAAACCGAAAACGAATGGCGCTCCGGAACGTTTTCGTTCGGAACGGAAGCGAATTCGTAAGGAAATAGTTCTGCATTGCGAATTCGCCAATGTAGCAGCCTTGCGGTTTCGTTTTACTGCGTTTCGCCTCGCGTAACTCGAAGGAAGACTTCTTCCAATCCGATTTCGTCCTCGCGTAATTCCAGCAGTTTCGCTCCGCCACGCACCAGCGTGTCCGCAATGATGCTGTGATCAATATCGTGACTTGCCAGCGTCACTTTCAGCTTGTGATCGATCGGCACTACTTCAGTCACTTCCGGACGCGTTTTCAACAAGGTGGCCGCGTGTTCGGTATCGCTGCCGACGCGCACCCAGACCACCAGGCCCGATGACATCTGATCGCGCACGCCCTGCACCGGACCGCTGTAAATCAGCTTCCCTTTTTCGATTATGCAAACGCGGTTACAAATCGTCTCCAACTCGCTGAGAATGTGAGAACTGATAATGATCGTTTTGCCCATGCGCCGCAGTTCGCGCAAAATTTCCATCATCTCAATGCGCGCGCGCGGATCGAGACCGGAAGCCGGTTCATCCAGCAACAACAACTGCGGGTCATGAATCAACACGCGCGCCAGACCGAGTCGCTGTTGCATCCCGCGACTCAACGCACCGATTAACGCGCCTTTCTTCTCACTCAACCCGACCAGTTCCAGCACGTCATTCACAGTTTTCTCGCGTTGCGCGGACGGAATACGATAACACGCGCCGAAGAAATCGAGGTATTCCGTCACTTCCATGTCCTTATACACGCCAAAGAAATCCGGCATGTAACCGATTACGTGTCGCACTGCATCGGCATCAGTGACAACATCATGACCCAGGATTTTTGCCGTGCCGGAACTGGGCGCGAGAAACGTGGCGAGAATACGGAGCGTCGTCGTTTTTCCCGCGCCATTGGAGCCGATGAAACCAAACAGGTCGCCTTTATTGACGGTGAGGTCGAGGTTCGAAAGCGCGACCATCGGACCATACGTCCGCGTCAGGCCGCTGGTTTGAACCGCAGGAATCGGAGGTGCTTCGTTACCCATAAAATCAGTTTTGTGTGGAAACAGAAATCGGCACGCGCCAAAGCGTGTTGACCGCATGGCGTTTGGTTTTGATCTGATTCAGCGCCGGCACTGGCGCCACATCCGGCAACCACGCCAACAACACCGCCCGGTCAGTCCCGACCGCCTTAGAAACATCCTGCCCGGAAGGCGTCACGATGTTCATACCCTCGTGCGACGAATATTGACCTAACAGCGATGTGACCATTCCTGCCGTTGGCAAATCGTCAATGCGCCCGCCGCTGCGACTGCCGAAGGCGTATTGGCGCTCACGCGCAGTGCTTGCGTAATGCGACGCATGACTGTTCACGAATTGCTCGATCGTCGTCGAAGAAACTTTTTGCAACGAAACCGTTTTGGGCGCACTCGCGGGGATTTCTCCCAATTCATAAATCAGTCCTCCGAATGCCAACCGCGCCGTCGGAATGACTTTGCCGCTGCGATTTTCCACGATAACTTCCCAATCGCCGCCGTTTTGACGCACTGTTGCAGTCACCGGAATTTCGCCGCTATGCCACCAATCGCTCACAAACAGTTGACTCGTCCAGACCGGCACCATGGCTTCCGCTTTAAAATTGTCGCCGGTATGAACGATTTCAGCCTTGTCATTGTTATCCCCTGCGCGTGAGCCCATGTATTCACCGCGCAATGTGGCAAACTTCAATTCACTCACCATCGGATAACGCGCATTAGCCGGCGAATAAATCGAAGCATAGGTGCGTCCACGCCATTCCGCCCGTTCGCCGCGTTCGAGAACATCAACAATATGCAACTCGTTGTACTCCGAGTCGCCCGCGCGTAACTTATAGCCGATGAAATAAATCAATCCGGAAAACAGCAGCACGTAACACGGAAACGTGATCCACGTAAGCATCGGCCGATTGATCTTCTTGAGCCAGATGCGATCCACCGGTCCAATCACCAGCAGATAAACCAACAGCAACAGCAGCAACCATCCGACCGGCAATTTGTGAATCTGCCGGCTGTCGATCATCGCGCCGAAAATTCCATCTACCGCGTTACCGTAGCCGGAGTTGTAATCCGTCGAAACGTACAACTTCAAAGGCACATCCAGTAACACGGTCCACAGCGCCGGCAATTCGCGCCATGATTTGAAGGGTTCACGTTCGGGACTGAACATCAACGTCGTAATCCGGCCCAAACCACGATTCGCGGCAATGATCAACGGTTTGTCGTCCACGGAAACCAACGGTTTTCCATCGCGCAATTTACCAGTTACAACGCGAATTTCCGCTGCTTCAAAAACGCTGTCGTACGATTGATCACCGAACGCGTAACTGCCTTGAGTTGTTGCCTCCTGTTTCAACCATCGATCCAGCTCACCATGTTTTCCCACGGAAACGATGTCTTGCGGTTCACACGGCAAAACGTTGCGCAGCCATGGAACGCCCGTGACATCGGAGAGCTGTTCGATAGCCACGATTAAATGTCCGCCGGCATTCATCCACGCGAGCAGCGCATTCACCTGGTCCGCCCGCAAAGAAACCGCGACCTCCGAATTCACATAGATCGCATCCATCGCTTCCAACATCAGCGGATTATCCGGGAACAACACCGGCTGAAATCGCGCCGCCGCTGGTTGTAAATCCGGCTGATTACGCTTAATCGACCGCAAGGAAACCATTCCCGATGGAGTTCGCGGCAGCGCGCCCATGAGTTTCGTTTCCCAACCGAGACTCCGCTGCGAACGCGTATTCATCGATTCAGCCCGGACGCGACCGCGTTCATCCAGCAATTGCACGTCCCAACCCATTTGATAACGCGTCGCCGCAAACGTCGGAATCGTAATGCGCTTCAGCGTGCCGGTCGGAAGTTCAATCGGAAACCGTTGTGTCTGGCCTTTGCCGTAACTGCTCGGCGTCACCTCAATCACGCCGACGAAGCCCGGCCCGTTGTTCATGATTTCGCACGTGATGGGAAACCAGTTCGCTTCGCGCACCGTGCCGTCGTAACCGATGAAAACGTCAAACCGCACTTCCGCACGCAGCGCCGCCACGCTGATCATCATCGCGACTGCGAGCAGGGAGATTCGAAACGCCACAAGCGTTTGCCGTAGAAGAAAGTTCAAAGCCATTTTGCTTTCGCCGCTTCCCCAACTGATTAAACCGTGGCTGCCGTTGGATTAGACAGAGATATACTCAGAGCCTCACGCGCGAAGCAATGTCCAAAATTACCTCGATGCCGATTGCGTCGCTTCACACCTGAACATGTTTTCCATCGGCGGCAAAACACGCTTGCCCCTCGTGCGACCGTTCCGCATTGTTTCGCGCAAATTGTGAGCGCCGTACCGCCTTCCGCCCGTTCAAGTCATCCCGGTCTGCTGCCGACGCTCGGCCTTTTCTCGACCATCATGCTGGTCGTGGGTGGCGTCATCGGCTCGGGCATTTTCCGTAAACCCGGCGTCATGGCGGCGCAACTCGGTTCGCCGGAACTGCTCCTGCTCGTCTGGGTGCTCGCCGGAGTAATTACGCTGTTCGGCGCATTAACCAATGCCGAAGTCGCCAGTCTGATTCCAGAAACGGGCGGCCAGTACATCTATTTTGAACGCATGTATGGCCCGTTTTTCGCCTTTCTCTACGGCTGGGCCATCTTTGCCATCATTCAATGCGGTAGCATCGCTGCGGTAACGTACGTATTCGCGGAATATTCGACTCAATTCATCGCGCTGCCGGAATTTCCCGAACCAATCCGTAACTGGTCATTTCCTTTACCGCTCATCGGACACATCACGCCGTTTCAGGAAATCGGCACCAAAGGCGTTGCCGCTGGACTCATCCTGATTCTGACGATCATCAATTATCTCGGCGTTCGATTCGGTGGAATCGTACAGAATATTTTCACCATCGCCAAAGTTGCCGCGATGCTATTGCTGGCGGCGGGCGCATTTCTGCTTCCGTCACGCGGCAACCTGAGCCATTTCACTACGGACAGTCACGCCACGCCGTTAACCGGGCTCGCGTTATTCGCCGCAATTGCCGCCGCCTTGCAAGGCGCGTTCTGGGCTTACGACGGCTGGAACAAACTCACCTACATCGCGGGCGAAGTGAAGCAACCACAACGCAACATCCCGTTCGGTCTGCTTTGGGGAATGCTCATCGTCACCGCCGTCTATTTCCTGATGAATCTTGCCTACGCCTACGTGTTGCCCATTGATGAAATGGCGCAATCCAAACTCGTCGCCGCCGATGTGGCCGATAAACTTTTTCCCAATGGCGGCCGTTGGATTGCCGCCCTGGTAATGCTTTCCACCTTCGGCACGGCCAACGCCATCATTCTCGCAACCGCGCGCGTGTATTTTGCCATGGCACGGATGAACGTCTTCCCGCGTTTTATCGGCACGGTGCATCCGCGTTATCACACTCCTGCTGCGTCGCTCGTCGTGCAATGTGTCTGGAGCATCGCGCTATTATTCAGCGGCACCTTTGACATGTTGACCGACACGCTGATTTTTGTGACGTGGCTCTTTTATGCCGCCGGCGCGTATGGTGTTTTTGTCATGCGCCGCAAACTTCCCGACGCGCCACGCGCCTACAAAGTGCCGGGTTACCCCTTCGTCCCGATTCTGTTCATCGGCTTCGCCCTGACGTTCCTAGGCTTTACGGCTTACAACGATATCGTTGCCTATCGCGCCGCCGTCGCCGCCGGCAAACCCGCGCTCATTAATTTTCTCTTCGGCCTCGCCCTCGTTTTCATCGGCACGCCTGTTTATTTCTACTTCCGCCGCACGAAACCGCAGCCTCCTTCGTAGGCGCGCTCGTTTCTCGACAAATCGCCCCATTCTCCGCAGATTATCGGCGTGTCGTTGCTTAACCAACCACTCGTCATTGCGGGAAAAACGTTCACGTCCCGGCTGATCCTCGGCACGGGAAAATTCGCCGCGCCGGAAATCATGCGCGACGCTCTCGCCGCCAGTGGCACGGAAATGGTCACTGTCGCTCTTCGTCGCGCCGATTTGTCCGGCAAGAAAGATCCTTTCGCCAATATTCTGGAGTTCGTTGACCAGAAAAAATATCTGCTCCTGCCCAACACCAGCGGCGCGATGAATGCCGAGGAAGCCGTGCGACTCGCGCGACTCGCCGTGGCCGCCGGATTGCCGAAATGGGTGAAACTGGAAATTCATCCCGACCCGCGTTACCTGCTCCCTGACCCGATTGAAACTTTCAAAGCCGCCGAAATCCTGGTCAAAGAAGGATTCACCGTACTGCCTTACATCAACGCTGATCCAGTGCTTGCAAAACGATTGCAGGAAGTCGGCTGCGCCACCGTGATGCCGCTCGGCTCGCCCATCGGCTCGAATCGCGGCATTCAAACGCGCGACCAAATCCGCATCATCATCGAACAAGCGACTGTGCCTGTCGTGGTGGACGCAGGATTGGGCGCTCCGAGTCACGCGGCTGAAGCGATGGAAATGGGCGCCAGCGCCGTGCTCGTAAACACCGCCATCGCCGTCGCCCATGACCCGAATCGCATGGCCGTCGCCTTCAAGACTGCCGTTGAAGCCGGTCGCGCCGCGTATGAAGCCGGGCTCGGACCGCAATCATCCGTCGCCCAGGCCACCAGTCCGTTGACCGCGTTCCTCGATTAATCCCATGAAGCGCAACAAACTTCCGGTTTCGCGCGTGCGCACATTGCTCGCCGCCGCACGTAAGACGCGCATCCTTGTCATCGGCGATGTGATGCTCGACCAATTCATCTGGGGTAGCGTCGCGCGGATTTCGCCGGAAGCACCGGTGCCGGTGGTCGAATTCAAAAGTGAAAGCTTTATGCCCGGCGGCGCAGCCAACGTCGCTCGCAATCTTACGACATTAGGCGTTCAGACCGAACTTTTCGGCGCCGTTGGCGCGGATGACGCCGCGGACAAACTTCGTTCGCTGCTTCGTGAACATCAAATCGGTTGCCGCGGTCTCGTGACGAGTCCGGAACGCAACACCATTTTGAAAACACGCATCGTCGCACATTCGCAACAGGTCGTACGCATTGATCGCGAATCGCGGGAAAATCTCGCTGCTGCTCAGACTAAACGCCTTTTGGCAGCCATCAAAGCGCAGTTGCCACACACGGACGCAATCATCGTCGGCGATTACGGCAAAGGCACGGTCACGCAACCGTTGCTGACTGAATTGAAAGCGCTGTGTCGCGAACGCGGCATCTGGCTGAGCCTCGATCCCAAGCCCATTCATCACCTGAATCTCACTGGCTTGTCGCTCATTGCACCAAATCGCAAAGAAGCTTTCGATCTCGCACACACGGCGGACGAGACAAAGAACGCCGATCCGTTTGCGGACACCAATCTCATGGCCGCGACGGAATGTCTTTTGCGCGAATTGAATCCCGCCGTATTGCTCATCACACTGGGCGAACTCGGCATGTTGCTTTGCCAGCGCGGCCAAAAGCCGTTTCATATTCGCACGGTGGCACAGGAAGTTTTTGACGTTTCCGGCGCGGGCGACACGGTCATCGCGACGTTCACCCTCGCCATCGCTGCGGGTGCGTCGCCGATTGAAGCGGCGATTCTTTCCAATCACGCTGGCGGCATTGTTGTTGGCAAAGTGGGAACTGCGACCTGCACCGCCGAAGAATTACTGAAAAGCTTTGCGTCATGAGTTCTGAAAAAATTACGCCCGCCCACGTGGCCGCCATGAAAGCTCGCGGCGAAAAAATCGCTGCGCTGACTGCTTACGATTTTCCGACTGCGAAGTTGCTCGATGAATGCGGAGTTCCGTTACTGCTTGTCGGCGATTCTCTCGGCATGGTGGTACTCGGTTACCCGGATACTACGCACGTGACCATGGCTGAAATGGAGCATCACACTCGTGCCGCAACGCGCGCCAAACTCAACGCTTTGATCGGCGCAGATCTTCCTTTTCGCGCTTACGACACGCCGGAACAAGCGCTCGCCAATGCGCAAAAATTGGTGGCGGCCGGAGCGGAATACATCAAAGCCGAAGGTGGTCGCGAAATTTTGCCGCAGGTTCGCGCGATTCGCGACGCCGGCATTCCGTTCATGGGCCACATCGGGATGCTGCCGCAGCACGTGCTCGAAGAAGGCGGAAAATATCGCATCAAAGGTCGCGATGACGCCGGCCACGCCAAATTGCTCGATGATGCCGCAGCACTCGCTGAAGCCGGCGCATTTGCCGTGGTGCTCGAACTGGTCACGCCTGCCGTCGCGAAAGAGATTACCGAAAAATTTCCCTTCGCTACCATCGGCATCGGTTCAGGACCGGATTGCGACGGCCAAATTCTCGTCACTCCCGATTTGATCGGAACATTCCCGTGGTTCATTCCGAAATTCGTGAAGCAGGAATTGAATGCCGCTGAGCAGATTCGCGCCGCCATCGGACGCTGGAAGGCCACGCTCAACCTTCAATAAAACAGGCGAGGCAACCATCAAGTCGCCTCCCCTCAGACTGATTGTTTATCAGATCACGCCGGCGTCGGCCGAACGCCCCCGGGGACAACCGGAGGCACAGCATGAGTCGGCATCGTCCGATTCATGAGCCCGCGCCGACGCATTTTGGTAAACACGTAGAGATTAAAAAAGTGCATCGCTCCCAATACCAACAAAACCAAACCGACCTTGGTGCTGAGCACTTCCAGACTTTCCTGCGCCGTTGTCGCCTTCACCCCATACTTCAATGCCAGCGTCACGTAGCCGACGTTAATCAGGTAGAAACCGACGACGAGCAGATGATTGACCGAATCCGCCAGCTTTTCGTTGCCTGCAAAGCTGTCCACCAGGAAAATCCTCCCATTTTTGTGCAGCGTTCGCGCCACCCACACCGTCAAGGCGACACTGATTGCCAGATAAACCAAATATGTAATCACGATCCAGTTCATATCATTCCTTTCTATTTTCCCCTATTTCTGTCCTGACTGAAATATCTGTAGCATTCAGATTCGTTGAAAGCAACTGTTTTTTAATTTCTTGTGAAAACCGCGATCAGACTTTGAGAGAGTTCTGAGCAAAAGCGAACTCCACCACCGGTTTTCCCGCAATCAGATGCTCCTGAATAATTCGCTCCAGAACGTCCGGATTACAGGAGTGATACCAGATGCCTTCCGGATAAACGACGGCGATTGGGCCGCGCATACAGACCCGCAGACAATTAGCTTTGGTGCGAAACACCAGCGGTTTCGGTCCGACGAGACCAAGTTCTTTCAGCCGCTTTTTCAGAAATTCCCAGGCTTCAATCCCCTGCTCTTTTGAACAGCATTTCGCCTCAGTCTGATCCGCACAGAGAAAAATGTGCCGCCGAAACTTTTCAATCCCGAGTTTCGCGACTTCCGCCTGAAGTGAATCAGCCATGGCAAAAGCGATGCGGAATCACAATTCCTCAGGATGCATCATCAGATGAGTGACGCGAGCCAACAAACGTCCCGCCGCACCGCCATCCAGCACCCGATGATCGAAACTCAGCGTCAGATGCGCTTCCGTTACTGGCACGAATTCCTCCTTCTTTTCGTCCCAGCGGAGCGATTTGCGACCTGCGCCCATGCCCATTAACAATGTTTGCTCAGGCAACGGAATCGGCGTCGCAATCGTCAATCCAAACGTCCCGTAGTTCGTGATCGTTACCACCGAACCACCCGTCGCGTCAGCAGGTAATTTGCGTTGTCGCGCCAACTCAACGAGTTCGTTGTAACGATCAACCAATTCTGCGAGTGACTTCTTATCGGCATTTCGAATAACCGGCACTAACACGCCATCCTCCGCTTCTACCGCGAAACCGACATCGATCGCCGACGGATGCACAATCTTATTTCCGACAAGTCGTCCCGCTGGCGCGCTGTTTTCAGCCAACGCCATTGCCAATGCGCGCAAGCCGTACAAAGTCGGTCCGGGTTTCTTCGCTTGCGCTTTGCGATGCGCCAACAGCGGATCCATGTTCACCGGCATGCCTACCGTTGCGAGCGGTCGCGTCCAACTCCGTCGCATCGCGTCTGCCACCGCCACACGCATGGACGATGCAGGCGTGAGCTTTTGCTTGTCGAGACTGGCAATGTAGCGTTCGAAATCTTCCACGGTCACCCGTCCCGCAGCACCGCTGCCTGCTATACCTGCCAGATCAGCGGCGTGCAAACCGAGTTCATTCATGCGCGCCCTGAGTCGCGGCGAAATGTAACCCGCACCCGCCGCATGAGCCGGAACGGGAAGTCCGCGCACCGTCGGTTCGACGCGCGCCTCAGGATTATTTGCTGATTCAGCCTGCGCCTCCGCGCAAGCGGCGCTGGCCTTGGTGAGTTGGACCGTATCCAACCCCATGCGCGCCGCGTCTTCTTTGCTGACTTCAATTTCACCCAACACCGCGCCCACGGCATAACTCTCACCAATCTGCGCGGTGAATTTTCCAATCTTACCGCGTGCCGGCGACACCACATTCATACTCGCCTTGTTGGTCTCGACTTCGATGATGTCCTGATCGGCTTCGACCGAGTCGCCTGGTTGGACGAGGTAATTGACCACCGTTGCCTCGGCGATGGATTCGCCAAGCTGGGGCATGATAATGGGAACTTGCGGCATAAGCGGGTTGCTAACTTTGCAAAGTTTTTCGCGCCGCACTGGCAATCGTGCGCGCGGTCGGGCGATGCGCCGACCAGAGATTTGGATGATAAGGAACAGGGGTATCTTTGGCGTTCAATCGTTGCGGCGGCGCATCCAACAAATCAAAACCTTCGCTGACCACGCGCGTAATTACTTCCGCCGTCACACCACCCCACGGCCAGGCTTCGCCGACGCATAACAATCGCCCCGTCCGTGCCACACTTGCCATTACGGTGTCGGTATCGAGCGGTTTTACGGAACGCAAATCCACAACCTCCACCTCCCAGCCTTCGTTGCGTAATTCCGCTGCCGCCGCCAGCGATTCATGCAACATCGCACTATAAGTGACAATCGTCAGGTCGCGTCCCTCACGCGCAATGCGCGCTTTGCCGACCGGCAACGCTTCTGTCGGCAGTTTCTCAGCCTTGAGGTGGTAATACAAAAATTTGTGCTCACAGAAAATTACCGGATCATCCAGCGCCACGGCTTCCAGCAACATGCTGTAGGCGTCCTCGACCGTTGCCGGCGTCAACACAATCAGCCCCGGATAATGCGCATAAATCGCCTCCATCATCTGGCTATGGAACGGTCCGCTGCCCGCCGTGCCGCCACAAGGCAATCGCACTACCACGGGACACGTCACATTCGTGCGCCAGAACATCGTACCCGCTTGATTGACGATCTGATTGAACGCAACAGTGGAAAAATCGGCGAACTGCATTTCGACAATCGGCCGCATTCCTTCAATGGCCGCGCCAATCGCCAATCCCGTCATTGCATCTTCGCTGATGGGCGAATCGAGCACGCGCCCAGGAAACTGTTTCGCCAGGCCTTTAGTCGCTTTGAACGCACCGCCAAAGTTCCCGACGTCTTGACCGTAGATAAAAACCCGCGGATCATCCGCCAACGCTTTTGCCTGTGCTTCCCGAATTGCCTCCAGATAGGTAATGCTCATGGGCAATTATTCGTTCCCTTCCACAAATTTCGGATTCGACAACGCGGACCAATAATTTTTCTCGAACGGATCCGGCCCGGCTTCGCGCTGCACCGTCGCGACCGCCTCCTCTACTTTTTGAATCGCTTCGCTACGCCACTGCGCCAATGTTGCTGTGTCCGTCCAGCCTTGTTGCTGAATCCATTTTTCCGCGAGCTTCAAACAATCCCGTCCCAACTCGGAATTTTTCAAATTCGCATCAATGTAACCGGCGTCATCATGTTCGCCGTGACCGCACAGGCGCAACAGATGAGCCACCACCAATTGCGGCCCTTCACCGGCACGCGCCCGGTCAACCGCCGCACCGACAACTCGCAAACAGTCAGAAAGATTTGTTCCATCCACTTCATCGCCGCGCAGGCCGTATCCGACTGCACGATCTACGAGTGACCGACACGCAAACTGCCGGTTGGTCGGCGTGGAATAAGCATATTGGTTATCCGCCACGACCATCACGAGCGGAAGTTTTTCCACCGCCGCCTGATTGATGGCTTCGTGAAAGGCCCCCGTTGAAGTCGCACCATCGCCACAACAGGCCACGCCGACAGTGCCTTTGATTCCGCGCATGCGGCGAGCAAACAACCCACCGTTCACCACCGAAATCATCGCTCCGAGATGACTGATCATCGCCAGTTGTCCTTCCTTCGGACGACCGCGATGAATATTGCCATCGCGACCACGCATTGGACCTTCAATCGAGCCAAGATAAGTTCGAACCGAATCGAGAATCGGTTCGTTGAAAGCTAACCGACCAGCAAGGTCGCGAATCAGTGGCGCGAAAATATCGCCTTCGCGCAATGACACGCCGATGGCCGCACTCAGCGCTTCCTGGCCGCGTCCGAGGAAAACTCCGCCCATGATTTTTCCGGCCCGATAAAGACTTGCGAATTTATCATCCAACACCCGCGCGAGGAGCATGAATCGATACGCCCGCAGATGGATCTCCGGAGACGGCAAAACTTCATTATTGGTTGCGGCCTCGGCCACAGATTGAACCATGCCTGTAAGTTTAGAGCGCGCGTTCGCTCGCGCAACGATTCTTTCCATCACGAACAGAGCAACAGAAAAATTTCTCTAAAAAGTTAATGAACACGAACACCTGTTTTTCAAACTTTCTCAACGGCTACCGGTTTCCCTTGAGCACGCGCCGACGCGAGGCACGCGTCCAAAACCAACTGCGTCTTCAGCGCCACTTCCGGCCAGAAATCGGATAATTTTCCGGAAGCAGCCTGCGTCGCGAAATTTCGCATCATCAACGTATCCTGAGCCTCAGAATGGCCTGGTTGTGCCAGCGCCCCGACGTCCAGCGGAATAACACTTCCCGGCTTCGCCGTGAGCCGGTGCTCAGTCGCATTGATTTCGTAGGCCGATTCGTAACTGTTACGCGGATGAACAAAATCCGCCATCCGTACCGTGCCACGCGCGCCCATGATGCTGACCCACTGTTGCGAGGCGATTGCAAACGAACAATGAAACCCCGCTGAAGCGCCATCGGCAAAAAGCAGCTCACCGGAAAATTGCGTCGGCGTCACGCCATCCGCCGCCACCGCGAGAATTCGACCCGTTGCCGAAACCGGTAATTGCCAATTCATCGCAAAGAGCGAAATGCGCAGGCAATACCACCCTAGATCGCCAAGACAACCGGCCGGTTCGAGCGCATTTTGAACGCGGATATTCACTGCGAAATTGGGATCGTCGCCCAAAAAACTGAATTCCGATGCGATGCGACGAATCGGGCCAATACGTGTTGTGTCGTTCAAAACCGAGCGAATAACTTCGAGGCGCGGATGGTGCATGAACATGACGCCATCCATAAATTGCACGCGATTCTTTTGACAGACCTCCAGCATCTCGCGCAAATCTGCCGCGTTTACGGCGCAAGGCTTCTCGCACAGAATATGTTTGCCTGCTTGAGCGGTGCGAATCACCCATTCTTTCCGCAACGCCGTCGGCAACGGAATGTAAACCGCATCGATTTCAGGAGAACTGAGCAGTTCCGCGTAACTTCCAAGCGCTCGCGGTGCTGGTGAAAATTCAGCAACGGTCTGACAACCGCGAATGAATTCTTCCGCTCGTGAGCGATCTCGCGCTGCGACGGCGACGATTGTTCCGTTGCCGGAATTGAAAATGGCTTTCCAGTTTTTACGCGCGATGTTTGCAGCGCCGAGAATTCCCCATCGCAGTTGTTTGGCCATACGCAATTTTTAAGAAACACCCGCAACGACACAATTTATCTTTTCACGCGTCACCGCGATTTCATTCGCTCTGCACCGCTTCGCGAACTCGCTCCAAAATGACTTCCGTCAACAACGGTTCGCTGCCAATGGCGGGAGCATACCAGGTAAGTTTACCGAATTTTTCTGACGGATTCCGCCACGTCAGCTGCTTGGCCGCGAGGCGTTCTTTTACGACACGCTCCGGTTCACCTAATAAGACCGGGATATCTTCGGTCGTGTGCAAACCATCGCTGATGAAAAACGGCACAACCACCACGTTTTTAGTGCTGGCGGTTGCTTGACAACTTTTGATTCGCGGCTCTTCGTCCAGATAAACACCGCGCACGTCGGCATACAGATTCTGCGCACGAATCAATTCCACCTGTCGCTCAATAGCCGCTCGCGATTGCGCACTCCGCTCCGTACCATGTCCGGCAATAAACAGCGTGATGTCTTTCGGCTTCGGTGCGCGCGGAAACGGAAACTGCTCCACCACGGTCCGCGCGCGCGCCAACAAAACTTCAGTCATTTTAGGATGCGTGCCGACCGGCTTAGTGTAAGTGAGTTGGTATGTTGCATTCTGGAGTTTAAAATCTTCATCCAACCCCAACTCCCGTGGAATCACTTCATGCGCGAAATAGCCTTCGCTGATCATCAACGGCACAACGAAAACGCGCGGTGTTTTTACCTCCGTCAGCACCGTTTTAATTTGCGGTTCTTGCTTCCAGAACGCCTCGCGCACTGCCGCAAAGATATTTCGTCGGCGCAACTCCGCCACATGCTGCCGCACCGGCGTGGCCGAATTTTCGTTCAGATCCGTGCCGTGACCGAGCACGATCAAGGTTGCATCAGAAAAACAATCCATTGCTGCGCGGAAGAGTTAACGAAGCTTTTGATTCATCGCAAGGCGGCGTTCAATTCATAATTCTCAATTTGAATGTTTTTGACAGCCAGAACGTCTTTCGTTCCAATTTCGGCACATTAATAACAACTATGAAGCTCCGTAAAACTGTAACCCTCACCAAATTGATCCCCGGTCTCGCGGCGCTGACGCTGGCGCTCAACGCAAACGCCCACGATGAGAAAATCGACATTGCGAAACTTCCTCCGGCGGCGACCAAGGCGAATATCACCTTTGCCACTGACATCAAACCGATTTTCGATGTTTCCTGTGTGAAGTGCCACGGCGAAGAACGCCCCAAATCCGGATTAAAACTGACCACGCTCGAAGGCACGCTGAAAGGCACACGCGATGGCTCTAAAGTGGTTATCCCCGGAGACGCCGCCAAGAGCAGTCTGCTGATCAGTGTCGCGCAGATTTCCAAAGACGAAGATCACTGGATGCCGCCGAAAAACAACAAGGCCAAGATCGCACCGCTGACCAAAGAAGAGGTCAGTCTGATTCGTGCGTGGATTGAGCAAGGTGCGAAATAATTCGACTCAGCTTTCCAGAGGCGCGGACTGATTTCAGTTCGCGCCTTTTTAATTTCACGCCAACGGCATGAGCGGTTGCTTCTTGTAAAGTCGCCACTGCTGCAACTGCTGGAGCAACTCAATATTCTGCGCTTCGCTCAATCCCGGCTGACTCAATTGCTGCGTCAACGCCGCCATCTGCTGATCGACAAAATGATTGCGCACCCGCAACACCACGTCAGCCAGTTGTTGATCAGGATTAGGAATCTCCCGGTCATCCGCCAACAACTCTGTAATCAAGCTTCGAACGGCAACCGGTTGAAACCCGTCCAGAAACGCGCCGACACTACGCCATGAATTATCTCGATGGACTTGCAATCGCCGCGCGGTGATGTCACGAACATGCGGATGTTGAATCCAGCTCGTATCCAGATGTGCGATCAACCAATCCATCGCAGACTCGTGACGCAGCACCAGCTTCAACAACCAAAGCTCGATTAGACTTGGACGCGGAATCGCTACTTCTACCGCCCCCTCGCTTTCGGCTGCGGCAGAGTCAAAGTATTCATCCTCCGCCGCAGTCGCCGCGGTGATTTTCACTTTGCTGAATTCCTTTCGCACCGCATCTGGCGCGACCCCCAATCGCAACGCCGTTTTTTGCGCGTATTTGTCCACCAATACAGTGTTACCGGTTTTGCGCACGGCTTCCGCCATGTCGCGCAAAACGGTCAATCGCCCTTTGTCACTCGCAATGTCATTCGTCTGGCAAAGCCGATTCAGGTAGTAATCGAAGAATCCATCCGCTCGCGCAATCAGCTCTTTGAACGCTTCACCACCGAATGCTTTGATGTAACTGTCAGGATCATGCGGCGCCGGGATCACGGCGACACGCACCGCCAGACCGGACGCAAGCAAACTGTCCAACGAACGAATCGCTGCATTCTGACCGGCATTATCGCTGTCAAAACACAACACCACTTCATCCACGTAGCGTTTGATAATGCGCGCATGTTGATCGGTAAACGCCGTGCCTTGCGGCGCGACGATGTTCTGCACGCCCGCCATGTAACAGGCGATGGAATCCAATTGCCCTTCGCATACGATGGCGAAACCCGCATCCAGAATCGCGCGCTTCGATTTATCCAACGCGAAGAAAACTTTGCTCTTCGTGAAGATCGGTGTTTCCGGCGAGTTCACATACTTCGCGGTCTTCTCATCTCCGGTTAAAATCCGACCGCTGAATCCAATCACGCGCCCTTGTTCATCGCAGATAGGAAACATTAACCGCCCGCGAAACCGATCGTAGTAACGACCGGTTTCCTCTTTCTTCAAAATTAATCCCGCCTTTTCCATCAACGCGAGATCGTAACCTTTGCTCTTTGCCCAATTCACCGTGTCGTCCCACGCATCTGGTGCTGCGCCGAGACGAAATAATTTGATCGCTTCCGCCGACACACCGCGTTTGGCGAGATAATCGCGCGCCAGTTGTCCAGCGGTTTCATTGGCGAGACATGCCTGCCAGCGTTGAGTGATTTGCTCGTGAATCTGAAGCAGTTGATCCTTGATGTGCCGGGTTTCCTGCGCAGCCGGATTGTTATCCAGTTCGAGCGGAATCTTCGCCCGATCCGCTAATCGCCGTACCGCGTCCACGAAGCCGATGTTTTCGTATTCCTTAACGAACGTGAACACGTCGCCGCTTTTGTGACAACCGAAGCAATGAAAGATCTGGCGATGCGGATTGACGCTGAAACTGGGTGACTTCTCTTTATGAAACGGGCACAACGCGACAAAGTTCGCTCCAGCACGTTTCAATGGCAAATAACCACCAATGACATCCACGATGTCGTTGGCGGCGCGAATACGTTCGAGTGTGCTGTCGGAAATCAACCCGGCCACGGGCGCATTTTAGGCCGGAGTCGGAAGCGCGTAAAACTCTTTGCACCAGGAGATCAGAATCCCGCTTCTCGGCGCTCTCGCGCCATCGCCGGCACACTGGGGTTGACTGGTGGTGTCGGCTTGATCAACAGGAAGTCCAGATGGTCCTTGATCTGTTTGCCCAGGAATGAATGAAGAAAAACATCGTCTTGCAGCGACGATAGCGTCGGGAAGAAATTGCTGCCGTAATTTTCGTTCTGGAATTTCTGCATCGCTTTGACTTCGGCAGTTGAGTAGTGACGGGCGTTCAGCAACGCAAGCAACGCCAGCGTGATACAGGCGAAACGAACAACTCCCGCCGGCATTGCCAGATAAAATTCGCCTTTGCCAAACATATCGCTGCCCTTGAGCTTTTCTCCCAGCGACCGGCTTAGAGCCAGGAAGACTAAGGTAATTACGGTCCCCACCAGCACGTAAGCAAAAATGTAGGAGAAAAGTTTTCCAACTTTAAGCGTTGAAGCGATCAGCGAGCCCAGCGGTTCATACGCCACCGAACACGCGCCAATCAGAAAAATCCATTTCAACATCGGCAGCATTTCCTGCGACATGCCGTTCTTGCGTCCGCGCACATAGCCGATAAACAGCATCAGCAAGACGAATACATCAAACCAATTGATGGGCATTTTGGCGGTCCAGTTCATATTCAAGCGGCGGCCCGCCTCAAGGCGGACTGAGCCGCCTTCAACCCAGCCAAAGCCGTGCCAGCCTTAACCAGGATTCTGCACCAGCCAATATCGGATGTTCTGCGCCTCGGGATTTCGCGGATCCAATTGCAAAACCCGCTGATAATGCTGCCGCGCCCGCGGAACGTCCTTTAGCTTTTCGCCGTAGAGATTGCCCAAAATCAGGTGTGCCCGTGCCTCATCCGGATGCAGTGCCAGCAATTTCTCCAGCTCCGCCACGGCATCTCGCAAATAACCCGCCGCCTTGAGCGTCAGCGCAAAATTATACCGCGCATCGCTGGATTCCGGGCGAATCGCCAAAGCCATTTCCCACGCAGCCGCCGCGGTGCTGAAACTCCGCAATTCATACGCCGCTGTTCCCAGCAGATAGTACGCTTCGAAATAACTCCCATCCAATTGCGTCGCACGTCGATAAAACTGCAGCGCTTCCGCCGTACGCCGTGCCCGATGTTCGTTCTGTCCTTGCAACAATGCTTGCTGCGCGGAAGCGCGATCGCCCGGCGAAGGGACTTGAGGCGAACGATAGGCATAACGACCGGATTCATTTTTCGTCACGGTCTGTGATGAAACAGGCGGCGGCGACGAAGGCTTCACGGGTTCAGACCGATTCACTACGCGATTAGTCGATGAACTGTCGAGGCGCGAAGTCACCGCTTCAGACGCAATCGGTTTGATAGCCGAATCTGGAGACAACTTCACCGTTTCGCCCGGTGGCGGAGTTGAAGCATTGGCAACCGGTTTTGGCTCTGGTTGCAGAGACGAGACCGTTTTTTCCACCGCACGTGCCGGTGGCGCGGCATTCGTCACATTTCGCACTGAAGCCTGAACGGTGGTATTTGAAGCTGTAACTGGCGCACTCCGAACCACCGGTGCGCGAACCGGCTGCGGCACGCTCGTCTGGCGAACCGCGTTAGTCGGCGCAACCGGCGAACTACTCGCGACTGGCGGCGCAGCGGCTGGCTCCAAAGTCTCAACGATGGCGCGGACCGCGTCCCAATCTGCCGGGCGCGGCTGCAAGGCGAGATAGTGGCGATACCACTTCAACGCCTCCGTACGATTGTTCAATTGCTGTTGAATGGTCGCTAAATTCAGAAGTGCTGGAGGGAAATTTGTCTGTATCGCAAGCGCCGCGGTGAACGATTCAACCGCTTCCCTCGGACGATTTCGTTGCGCCTGCACCAGGCCAATGCCATTCAGCGCCGCGACGTTTTTGTTTTCCACGCGAAGCGCCTCGCGAAAACTTTTCTCTGCTGCCACAAGTTCGCCGCCGCGCAATTGCGCCGTACCGAGTTTCACCCAGGCAATGGCTTCGTCCGGTCGGCGCGAGGTGTAGCTGAACAACTCATTCTTCGCCTCGTCGAGTCGATTCATATCGAGCCAGAGCGTCCCGAGATTGAATCGCACTTCCAGTAAATCGCGATCAAAACGCAGCGCGCGCGAATACGATTCCGCCGCATTCGTCCATTGCCCAGCCCGATGAAACGCGACGCCCAGATAATTCCACGCCGCCGCATTGGTTGGCATCAGCGTGGTTGCGGTTCGGAATTGTTCGATTGCCTCAGCGGTTTTGCCGCTTTCAAGCAACGATTTTCCGCGCAACAAAGCGCGGGGTCCGGGCGGACCGCAGGCGACCAGGAAAAGCGCCGTTATCAACAACGCAATCACCTCCCGACCAGCCCGATTTTTTGTGGCGAGCATCGCGCGTCGTGGTACCATCCGCGCCCTGACGTGTCAAGAAACGCACTGATTTTACGGCCAGATTCGCGCAGCAAGCTTTGGCTCTGCTGCGTCATGCTTTGCGCGGTAATCGGCGCATTGACCAGCTTCGCCGCACCGTACTCCGTTGCCACTTCGAGCAACGCCTCAGTAACCGTAGTTGTCGTCGAAAATCCCATCGCCACCGAAGCATTTCGACCACGCGAAGAAGAAATCCTGCCCATGTTCGAAACCGGGCTCACGCGTCTCTTCGAAACAAACTCCGCTACGTCCGCGTGGTTGCAACTTGTCAGCACTCAGGATGTCATCGGGCTGAAAGTCTATTCGCGACCCGGTCCGAACAGCGGCACACGCCCTGCCGTCGTCGCAGCCGTCGCCAAAAGTCTGATTGCCGCCGGTGTGCCTCCGCAAAACATCGTTATTTGGGACCGCGACGAAGTGGATTTGCGCGAAGCCGGTTTTTTCCAATTAGCACGGGAACTAAAAGTTCGCGCAGGCGCAGCGACCAAAGCCGGTTGGGACGAAAAAGCGTTTTACGACAACCCCATCATCGGCAATCCGGTCTTCGGGGATTTTGAATTCGAGAAGAAAGGTGAAGGCGTCGGCCGCAAGTCTTATGTCTCAAAACTCGTTTCGCAGGAGCTGACCAAAATCATCAACATCACTCCGCTGCTGAACCACAACGACGCCGGTGTTTGCGGCAATCTTTACAGCCTCGCCCTGGGCAGCACAGATAACATTATCCGGTTTGATGTTTCCGCCGATCGTCTCGCGACGGCCGTGCCGGAACTCTATGCCGTTCCTGAGATTGGGGACAAAGTGGTGTTGAACATCACCGACGCGCTGATTTGCCAATATGAAGGCGGCCAGCGCGGTTTACTGCATTACTCCACGATGCTCAATCAGCTTCGCATCAGTCGCGATCCGGTTGCGCTGGATGTGTTGTCACTTCGCGAACTCGACGCGCAACGCCGTCGCACCAAAGCCCCAAATCTCCGTCCCAACGTGGAACTTTACCGTAACGCGGCACTGTTGGAATTAGGCATCGCCGATCCTGCACGCATCAAAGTTGAAACTGTGAAGATTGGCAAATAACGCGAAGCGCGCTTGCACCATTACGCAGCGTTTCGATAAACCACATCGAACTGGCTCACCGCGGTTTCCCACGAAAAACTCGCCGCCATTCCGTTCTGCCGATACAGCCCGAGCAATTGTTTATCACCGAACAGCAACATCGCTTTGCGCATCGCCTTCGATAGAGCATGCGGCGCAGGTTCGGTAAATTTAATGCCAT
>Ga0065721_10004671_pt1 | contig 26256 bp, 20 predicted proteins | sample Mesricmetagenome_FD_59108 | JGI IMG/M metagenome (GOLD analysis project Ga0065721, IMG submission 59108) | Mesophilic microbial community from rice straw/compost enrichment Sample: eDNA_1 v2 (version 2) | ecosystem: Engineered > Solid waste > Grass > Composting > Bioreactor | place: USA: Davis... | reverse complement strand
GTTTCAGGTGATGGCTACATCCTGACTAACCGCCATGTGGCTGCAACCTGGCACACCCGCCATGATCAATTCATCCCCGAGTTCGCCTTTCCGGGCCTGCTTGTGAACAGCCGCAAAGAACTGATCAAGGACCAGGAAGGAAAACCTATCCAGGTTATGCCACAGGATCTGTCCATATGGGTACCTGCCGAAACCAAAATGATGGGCGGAAGACCCGCCGGCCAGGGAACCATTCAGGGCCGTAACAAATATATCAATGTGGTTTTTGCAGGTACATCGCTTCGCAGACCTGTGATCTCCGTTACACCTTCAGATAACCATGACGTAGCATTAATAAGGGCCGACATTCCGCCATCACTGTCTCCCGTAAAAATGAAAGACAATTATGATGAAGTGAAACCCGGCCAGGCAGTGGTTGTAATGGGATATCCCGCCATGGCTCCTGAACAATATGTTGTACGCCGTTCGAATGACCCCTTCAATCCTGCCAGCAAATTCACCACGGTGCCAACTCCAACAGTTACACCTGGTAACATCGGGAGGATCATCCCTGCCACTTCTGAGTCCGCCAAAACCATCAGCACATTTGGTGACTCCTATCAACTCACTATTAATGCCACCGGAGGCGGCAATAGTGGCGGACCCATGTTCGATGATGAAGGCAACGTAATAGGCATTTACTACTCGGGCAGCTCAAGGATTTCCTTTGCTGTTCCAATCAAGTATGGTCTCGAATTGCTTGGTGTCAAGAAAGTAGCTTCCAGGTAACCGATTCGCCAAATCATTTCTTCACCACCATTCTGAAAAAATGAGACCTGTCAACGCACCTTATAGTGAGATCGCAGGATATCGCCTGACCCGGCATATCGGGTCAGGTGGTATGGGCGATGTGTACAAGGCAGTACACACCACCCTGCAACGGGAAGCAGCAGTAAAAGTGCTTTTTCAGAAAGACATGGCTCATCGCTTCGAAAATGAAGCATATATCCAATCGACCGTCAGCCACCCCAACATTGCGAGATTATATGAGTATGTCAATAATAAGGATGTTCATTGTATCGTGATGGAATTTGTGGAAGGTGAATCACTGGATTCCCTGATCCGGCGTAAAGGAAAGCTCACAGGTGTTGAATCTGAAAAAATCCTGGCGCAAATTGTAAATGCGCTTGAATACTTACACCGCCTGGAGATCATACACCGTGACATTAAGCCGCAAAATTTCAAAGTGATGCCTGATGGCACGGTGAAAATGCTGGACTTCGGAATCGCAAAACACAAATACTCACCAAAGTTTACACAACAGGGATTCGTGGTAGGCACAACAGAGTATATGGCACCGGAGCAATTTCAAAGCCAGGTACAAAAAAAGTCGGATATATGGAGCCTTGGTGTATTGGTTTATGAAATGGTCACCGGCTATCTTCCGTTTGAATCGACCAACCAGATCAGCCTGCGGGCATTAATCGCAAAAGCAAGTTTCACGGATCCGAAAATCCTGGTGCCCGACATACCTCGACGACTGGAAACGATCATAGACAAATGTCTCCGGGTAAACCCTTCCAGCCGGGCGTCCGCACAGGAAATCTTAACGCTCCTAAAAGGGAAAACGCATGTAACGCCGGCGCCGAAAGGAGCACCGGTTGTGATACCATTTCTGAAACGCTGGAAGCAGGCAATAGCAGCAATTGCAGGAGTAGTGTTTATCATCATCATAACCATCACACTGACCCGGCAACCGGCGGTGAAACCCGAACCGCCAAATAACGGAGGCGGCACTATTCCTGTAAGTGAAAATTATAAACTGGTGATAAATGTACAGGGGGCTGACGATGCGGAAATCATCCTGCCCAACGGTGAAAGAAAACCACTGCCCTATGAGACGCAGGGGAAAAATGGAGAAGTGATTGAAGCCATCATACGGGCAAACGGATTTCTTGATACCCTGATCAGACCAGTGGTCAGTCATCGCAGAAGCGTATACACCTATGAATTGCAAAAAATAAAATACTGATCATGTTTTGGAAAAAACTATTTAGAAAAAATAAAGATCAAAACCACTCGGAATTTATTGAGTCCGGAACCCTGAAAGCTGTCGTGCTGTCTGATCTCGGAAATATCCGGACCAACAATGAAGATGTGGGAATGTTTTATCGAATAGCGGATGATGCCATCACCAATGAAAAGGGATACCTGCTGATGGTTGCTGATGGAATGGGCGGGCATAAGGCGGGTGAAGTTGCCAGCAAGCTTGCTGTTGAAACAGTAAGCAAAGAATACTTCCGCGTAAATGGCAATGACGGCAATATTGAAAAAAAACTGGCCAAAGCCTTTGCGATGGCCAATAAAAGAATATTCGAACTCGCATCCTCGCAAAAATCAATGCATGGCATGGGCACCACCTGTACGGCTCTTGTTGTGGTATCAGATTCCGTATACTTCGCGCATGCGGGTGACAGCCGGGCTTATTTCTTTAAAAAAAGATCGGTTGAAAGAATCACCGAAGATCACACTTATGTGCAGGAGCTTGTAAAACTTGGTGAAATCAGGGCAGAAGAAGCTGATACACATCCCAAGCGTAATATTCTTACCAATGCGATGGGCACTAAGGTTGACTTGCGTGTCGACACTGGCAAATGCGAATCCAGTTTTGAAATTGGCGATCGCCTGATGCTGTGCTCAGACGGTTTGTACGACTATTTCAGTGATGAAGAGCTCGCTGAAATTGTCGGCTCCAATACATCATTGCAGGAAACAGCTGAATATCTCATCAGCGAAACCAAGAAACGCGGAGCCCACGACAACATCACAGTAGTTCTGGCTGAAAAATTCGAAATCGGTACCGATGCCCCGGCACGGGAAACGCGCGACTTCGATATTCCTCAAACAAAAGAATACGACCTGCCATGATTGGGCAACAAATACAAAACTATACCGTCACTTCGTATTTGGGTGAAGGCGGCATGGGTACGGTCTTCCGGGCAAGCGATAATATGCTTGGCCGCGATGTGGCCCTGAAGATGCTTCATGGCAACCTGATCATGCAGCCACAATTCCTGGAAAGATTTAAAAAGGAAGCTCGCGTACTTGCTCAATTACTTCATCCAAATATCGCCGTCATCTACAATTTCATTGGCCATGACAACAACCATTTCATGGTCATGGAATTTGTGGAAGGTGATAACCTCGATTCGTTGTTGCGGAAACATAAAATATTTCCCGCAAACCTTGTCGTAGCCATGTTTCTGCAAGTCCTGGAAGGCCTGCATCATGCCCACAAAAAAGGAATCTTCCATCGTGATATCAAACCGGCAAACCTGATACTAACCCCTGATGGCACTGTCAAACTCATGGATTTTGGCATTGCAAAAATGGCGGGTGAACAAAGAATGACACAGGTAAACAGGGTTGTTGGCACCATTGAATACATGGCACCGGAACTTATTGAAGGTAAGGATCCGTCCATTGCATCGGATATCTATGCTACCGGCGTCACCATGTACGAACTTTTAACCGGGAAACTTCCTTTTGAAGGGGGTACAGACTTTACGTTGATGCAGGATATACTAAAGAAAAAACCTGTATCCATTGATAGAATCAATCCTGGTGTGCCTGCTGCGCTCAACGCCATCGTGATGAAATGCCTTGAGAAAAAACCGGAGCATCGATATGTTGATGCCAAAGCATTTCAACAGGCACTGATCAAAGCCTTTCCGCAGATCAGGGATATAGATGTTTCACAACTGACAAAACAAACACCGGCAACACAACAGGCACAGGTTGTGGCCTTGACTACAAAAATCAGCCCCGCAACCGCTGTAAATACCGGAACACATCGCAGAATATCCCTGCCAAAAGTCAATCTTGACGCAATCAGGCAAAAGGTTCTCACCCGTGAAAAAGCACCATTGCTTATCGGCGGAGCCTCCATCCTGCTTGCACTCGTTTTACTTCTTCCACAAATCTTAAAACCATCTCCGGATCAAAACCACGACCAGGTTGCCGAACAAACTATTGAGAAACCAAAAGACAGTTTGTCAGACAAGAGCGAATCAAATTCACCTGTATACTATAGCGATTTAAGAGACACGGCAAACAGGACTAATCGTTTTGCAATTCCTGTAAATGATAATACCTCTGGTCAGGATCAGCCAAAAGAGACTGAAAAGAAAAAGGAAGAAAGAAAAAAAGATGTACAGGAAAATAAACAGGGCAATCAACAACAAAATAAAAAAGAAACTGAGCCGGAAAAAAAGGAAGAGCCTGTTCCTGTCATCCCTGAAACTGATAAAAAACCCGAACCTGTACCGGTAGAACCTGATCCAAAACCATTGAAGGCAGTGAAACTCAATTCGCGACTTGAAGTAAATCTTCTGCTCCAGGAAACGCTGACAGAAGCAACGGCACAGGAGGGGAAGGTTTTGCATTTTACCGTAACAAACCCTGTCATGTACAATGGCGAAACCATTATTACCAAAGGGGCTTCAGCAACAGGCCGGATTAAAAACGTTGGCAAAAAAAAGATGAGCATCATCTTAAACAGCGTAAACAGTGCCGGAGGCCAGGCCCTTCCATTTGAAAATATTGAACTCAGCGGAAGAATTGAAGATATACTCTCCGCCAGGCACTATTCAGGCACATTAAAAAAAGGAACCACCATCAATTTCTAACTTAATCAAACCAGCAATCATGAAAAAGTCAATCCTCATTTTATTAGCAGGCATTCTCATATCCGCATCTACCTATGGACAGGTGCGACAGAGATCAGCCACAAAAGGATTTAACCTGTCAGCAAGAGTGAATACCCTGGGATGGGCATCCGACTATTTCTTATACCTCGATAAAAATGCAAGTACCGGCTTCGGAGGCGGCATTCGTGCAGGGTATGGTGTCACTGAATTAATTGAGCCTTATGCAGGCATTGATTTCACATCAATGGGTAAATCGAAAATCGATGCAAAATCATTCAGCATGATGCATATCGACGCCGGTGTAAAAGTAAACCTCGCAGGCACTATCAACCCGGTTCGCCCATACGTTATGGCAGGATACTCTTTCCTGAAAGGAAATGTAAAAGATGTGATCAATGGCACAGAGTACGTGGACATCGAATTCTATGGAGGCAAACCACATGTGGGTGGCGGTGTAGGTTATTTCCTGAATATCCCGGTCTCCATTTTTGCTGAAGGCATATTTACTATTGGAAAAAAATCAAAAGCTAAACTCGATGGATCTGAAATTTCCGATGAACCCGATGTTACCACTTTCCGCATCAACCTCGGTGTGACGTTTAGCTTAAGTGAGCTGGCTAAAAAATAATGCCATAACCAATAAAAAATTTTAAGCCACTAACCCCCTTCAAGATAAAACGTGTAGGTGTTCTACAACGCCGTCCTGCCTGGTTCTCCAGATTGCGGGGCGGCACTTTTTTTTAAACGAAATACTGTCCTTTTAAATTTTACAGCATAAAAAAAGCGTCCCCGGTAAGAGACGCTTTTGTATAATTTATTAGGAGATTATCCCAGTGCTACTCTTTTGAAGCTAAGCACTTTTACATCACCTGATTCTTTGAGATAGTCTGCAACAGATTTAGAACTGTCTTTTACGAAAGCCTGTGCAGTGAGTGTTTGCTCCTTGAAGAAAGCACCCAGTTTACCTTCAGCAATCTTAGACAGCATGTCTTCTGGTTTGCCGGCCATTTTGGGATCCTGTTTCATCACTTCCATGATGATGCTTCTTTCGCGGTCAACGATATCAGCGGGTACGCTGGCAGCGTCAACTGCAACAGGGTTCAATGCTGCAATTTGCATAGCAACATCTTTACCCACTTCAGCCGATTCTTTGTCAAGACCAACAAGAACACCAATGCGGTTTGCACCGTGAATGTAAGAAGCAACATAAGGTGCCTCTACCTTTTCAAAGCGGGTGATACCGATCTTCTCACCAATGGAAGCGAGTTTATCGTTTACCAGGTCAGCAACTTTTGCATCTCCAATCTTTACTTCGTTCAGCTCTTCAACAGTAGATACATTATTGCTTACAGCAGCATCAGCGATGCTTTGTACAAAAGCAACGAAGTCCGCATTCTTTGATACGAAGTCAGTTTCACAGCTTACACATACAACAACACCTGATTTATTATCACTGGTAGTCCTGGCAATTACCACACCTTCTTTTGCTTCACGATCGCTTCTTTTTGCAGCTACTTTCTGACCCTGTTTACGCAACCAGTCAATTGCTGCTTCAAAATCGCCATTGGTTTCTGTCAAAGCCTTGCGGCAATCCATCATACCTGCGCCGGTTGCCTGGCGAAGCTTGTTGATATCGGCCGCACTTATTGTTACTGCGCTCATATTTTTAAGTTTTATGCATGTGCGGATTAAAACCCGCACACGGTTAAACAATGTTGTAATCTTCTTTACCGGATATAGTTGGCGAAAAAATTATCTTTTGCCACCACCGGGACCGCGACCACCGGGTGCTCCGCCGCCGCTTGTACGACGTCTTTGACCGGTACCGGGACCACGACCACCACCGCGTGAACCACCACGTCCGCGGCCAGCTTCAGCCTGCGCTTCAGCTTCCAGGCGGGCAGCGCTTTTTTCCTTATCGTCTTCCACTGTTTCTTCGGTCTCTTCGTCTTTAGCCGCCTGGCGCTCAGCAAGACCTTCTGCGATTGCAGCAGTTAAATAGTTTGCCAGGATTGCGATTGACTTGGTGGCATCGTCGTTTGCAGGGATTGCAAAATCAACTTTATTCGGATCGCAGTTAGTATCAACAATACCAAATGTGGTGATGCCAAGACGTTTTGCTTCAGCCAAAGCGATGTGCTCGTGACCGATGTCAACGATGAACAGAGCTGCAGGTACACGACCGAGTTGTGCGATACCACCCAGCACCTTCTCCATCTTATCGCGGTCACGGCTCAGGGTCAGACGCTCTTTCTTGGTGATGCTGTCGAAAGAACCGTCTCCCAGCATTTTCTCGATGCTCTGCATTTTCTTAACGCTCTTACGCACAGTGTTGAAGTTGGTAAGCATACCACCCAGCCAACGCTCGGTAACATAAGGCATGTTTACACGCTTGGCACATTCGCTAACGATGTCCTTAGCCTGTTTTTTTGTTCCCACGAAGAGGATTTTCTTACCGCTGCGCGCGATCTGTTTCATGGCAGCAGCCGTTTCCTGCAGGCACTCAACAGTTCTGTTAAGATCAATAATATGGATACCTTTCTTTTCAGCAAAGATGTAAGGCAACATCTTGGGATTCCACTTCTTTTTCAGGTGACCGAAATGAACACCTGCTTCCAGAAGCTGCTGTTGCAAGGATGTATTGTTTTCCATTGTGTATTCTTTCTGATTAATATTATTTGTATTCGCTTCAGGTAACCCATGACAAATCCGGGGATCCGCCATGGTATACCGCAGCTTGCATTAACGTTTCGAGAACTGGTAGCTTCTTCTGGCTTTTTTATGACCGAATTTCTTACGCTCAACAGAACGCGGGTCACGTTTCAGCAGACCGGCTGCTTTCAACGCAGGACGAAACTCAGGATTCAATTCTACCAATACACGGGAAATACCCAGCATAGCGGCTTCGGCCTGGCCTTTGATACCACCACCAACTGCATTGATCTTTACGTCAAACTTGCCTGCTGCATCAATAGTCTTAAAAGGACGCTCAATCTGGTTTTGCAGGTATACCAGTGAGAAATATTGTTTATAGTCTTTGTCGTTTACCGTGATCTTGCCATCACCCTTGGTGATAAACACCCGGGCTACAGCTTCCTTACGACGTCCGACACCTGTTGTTTGCTTTTCCATTTATTTGATTTGAAAAAATTTAGAATTTAATTTCTTTCACCAGGGCTGACCTTAGAATTTTAATTCCTTTGGTTGTTGTGCCTTGTGCGGATGCTCGGAGCCAGTGTAAACAAACAGTTTCTTGAACATCTGGCGACCCAGCCTGTTTTTAGGCAACATGCCCTTCACGGCACGCTCAATCACTACTTCAGGTCTCCTGTTGATCAGGCTGCGGGCAACTTCTTCTTTACGACCACCGGGATATCCGCTGAATGTATCATATACTTTCTGGTCGAGTTTGTTACCGGTCAGTACAACCTTTTCACAATTGATCACAATAATATAGTCTCCGGTGTCTACGTGTGGCGTGTAAGAAGCCTTGTTCTTTCCGCGCAGGATCGCAGCGATCTTTGAACACATGCGACCTACAGTTTGATTAGTACCGTCTACAACATACCAGTTACGCTGTACGGTAGCCGCATTCGCATGCTTCGTTGTAAAATGTAATTTGCTCATTCTTGTTTTATTTTGCTGCAAAGCAGCAGGTTCAATAATTACAGCCGGGCCATCCCCCGGCCATCCCGTTTTTTGGGGCTGCGAAGATAGGACAGACTAATATGTCATTCCAAGAATTCAGCTTACTATTTTTAATCGTATCTTTGCAAGATATTGATTTTCAGTAAAATTTTTGACACAAATTTTAAATTGTCTGAGCCGGGAGGCCTGATTTGACCCCAAATCGGCTCAAAATCTTCACCTCTTTATATTTACACTTCAAACTTTTTTATGCCGACACATCAGCTTGGACGTACCGATTTTGGCAATGCTGCCAACGCCGGAAACCTCATGAGTATCGAAGAAGCGACTGCTTTGCTGGAAGAATGGGTTCCGAATGAACGCTTGCGCCTGCATATGAAACAAGTGGCTGCAGTAATGAAAGCATGGGCTCTGGAAAAAGAAAATGCAGATGAACTGACTGCTCAAAAATGGGAACTGTCCGGCTTACTGCATGATGCCGACTGGGAAAAATACCCGGATGATCATTGCCGGATCATCATCGAAGAACTTGAAAGAAGAAATATAGATCCGGAAGTAATCCGTTGTATCGCTTCACACGGTCCCCGTTATTTTGGCGTGGAACCCGTATCAAAGATGGACAAAATGATCTATGCCTTTGACGAACTTTCAGGATTTATCCATGCAGCGGCATTAATCAGGCCTGCACGCTATGAGGGCATGGATGTAAAAAGCATTTTGAAAAAACTAAAAACTCCTTCCTTCGCCGCCCAGGTCAGCCGCGATGACATCCAGGACGCCCTGTCAGGAATCGATGTGTCACTGGAAGAACTAATTAGCTTTATCATCGGGCATCAACGCAACGTTGAATTATAAAGCTGATGTCATGCTTATCACAATAACGCATGCATGCAATCAGCTGTAGTTTTTAAGCCAGCCTTTCGGAGTTGATTCAGTACTTCAAACTCATCCATTTTCGGATTCTTCTTGTTTAATACCATTTCCCGAAATGCCGTTACTGCCACATCCTGGTTGAGATCAATTATATCGGTTAAAAAGTCATCAGCAGACTTTATGTTTAATCCAAAGGATTGTAAATTCTTTTCTGGAAAATGTTTCAGGTTGTTACTTACAATAAGATTAGCGTTTGTTTTTATAGCTGCTGCCAAAACATGTCGATCATTTTCATCTGGCAGTAGTAAAGATTCAATTAATCCCTGATAGTTTTTAACTAAAGCATCTGGAAAAACAAGATTTGCCTTTTCTACTCTCTTTTTTATCTCCTCAGGAGCAATTCCTTTCTTCAACATTACACGCTCCCACTCATTGAAAATATGTTCACTCCATTTTGGAGTATACAAATCATAGTGCGCAAACCAAAATAAGATATCCCTGCATATTATTGGAAATACAACATTTTATCCAATACTACAATAAATCGAACACTATGAATCATACAATCCTGATTCTTCGTCAGACTTCATTATATCAATTATTATTTTCTTTTGTTGTTGTTTCATCTGCTTCTTATAGCTAACCAGGTCTTCAAATCTGATTCTTCTATGCTTTCCCACTTTTGTGAATGCAATCTTACCGTCTTCCAACAATTTTACTAAATGGGGTCTTGAACAACCAACATAATCTGCAGCTGCCTGGGTTGTCACCTCGGTCGCCATCGCCACTATCGAGATTAATTTTCCTTCACCCATACCTTTCAAAATATCGCCTAATAGCATTAAAGCACTTAATGGAATTTTTATTTTACTTTTTGTCTCCTCAATTTCTATCTCAGGCTCTTTTGTATGTAACTTCTTTATTACAGTTACCAAAGCACTGTAGGATTCAGTGGCAACCCTTTGCTCCATTTTTGATGGCTTTTTCGCCTGTTCAAAAACCTTCATAGTCAACCAATTTTCTTAGCAACAAAACGAAACCGCTATGTTAATATTTCACGTTCTGTTCGTTTTGTTGCAAATAAAATTAAGCATCAAAGCCAGGTTGAACCAGCATAATGCGCCATGGCCCTCTTATTTCCTTTTAGTCCTGATGTACCCGAGCATTACGCTGATCCGTTTTTTATTGAACATTGAAATCCCAAAGCAATCGGATTGCGCATTGAGCATTCCCCCCTTACGCAGAAACATCCCTGGAACATTATTGATTAAACGTCCTCCAACTATGCCAAAACTCCTGGTAGGCCTGCAACGGTTCAAATGATGCCGTTGTGTCGATCCCGGTACCATTCAGCCGGAACTGACGCCCGTTGTATATGATGGTATCATTCTGTAAACTCAACCTGGCATCAAAAGTTGGCAGTCTGAATGCGAAAAAGCTTTTCTGATCATTCGATAACACAACTGCCAGGGGCCTGGTCTGGATCGTATCATGTATCACTTTGTCTTTAACCAGCTGATTCCAGTCAAAGACTTTTCTTTCAGTGCCGGATTTTACACCTATCACCCATGATTTGACTTTCCAGGAAGAACTGTCGGTACCTGTTAAGCGGCTCTTGCTTGCACCACTTTCGTATTTAAAACTTGTATCGTATGAATTCACAAAATCCGGGTCAGCCTGCATAATTAAGGAATTCGGATAAAGGTTCAGCCACATGGACAATGATGTTTGCATGCTCAATACTTCCGGCAACTGTTCTCCTTTTAACTTACCGGCTACAGCCAGCCCCGTTGCCTGCTGCCACCAGCTTCCCGTTGTAGCATCTTCCAGCATGGCATTGAAATGGTCCATGCCTACCAGGCGAAAATTTTCTCTCTTCCCTCTGACAAAAGGTTCGAACACACGACCGGTTCTGCAAACCGTACAATATGTAACAAGAATGGCTTTACCTCCCACTGAATCCTGTAGGTGATGATGATAACCTATGTATTGAATGGGATAAGCTTTTGCTTCACCATTGATGGTAACACCAATCACCAGCCTCATGCTGTCAACTTTATTTTCTGCTGCACTTGCAAATAATAACTGATTGGGCACCCTGAACATCTTGTCAGCTGCAGCCTGGAAGTTGGCCATATAAATCACGGCAGCCAGGATAGCCAGTGGCAAAATCAAAGCCCACTTCCAGCGCCTGTGCCAGCGACCGCGGAATAACCCGATCAAAATCATCAGGCCAAAAACCACGCGGAATATCCAACGCCATTTATAAAGGAAATACGCCGCATCGAGGCTGTTCATTTGCTGACTGCCCGGCATGGGCATAATAAAATAGACATTGGCAATTTCAAATAATAACAATCCGAAAAAGCCAAGCCAGAAGATTTTTCTCATGGTAAGTAGCAGTTTAATAAGGACGCCGTGTTACCGTGGTACACAGCTGATAATTCCTTTTGAGTGCGATGTGAAGTCAACCTTTGGACTGAAAATTTTTGCAATGGCGCCAACACCTTCCTTTACTTTAAGGTTTTCATTTGGCTGGACATTCTTAAATACCTGGGTAGTACCACTTGCAGGCCAGAAAATTTCTATGCTGTCTATGATTGTGGCAGCCCCAATCCCAATATGCTGTTGCAACGGATTACCTCCAAAACTTCCACCTGAATTTACTTCACGGTATACAGCGCGGCTTACACCGTTTTCCCGGAAACTTACTTTTACCCGGCTTCCAATTGCAGCCCGATTACTCGTAGTTCCTTCGAGATTCAGTTTTACCCAGTTGTTTTTATTCTGACCCGGATTAATGTAAAGTGAATTCTGGTATGCATCTCCGTCATAAGCGCCCCCCATTTCAATATAGACGTCCTGGTCTCCATCGTTATCAAGATCAGCGAAGGCTACACCATGACCTTTCTGAAGATTTCCCAACCGCGACGAAGTAGTAATGTCCTCAAACCTTTGTCCATTGACGTTTCGAAACATTTTATTTGGAATCAGTGATTGATATAGTGGATTGCCTGTCCCCAGGTACATATCCGGGTAACCGTCATTATCAATGTCTCCAAAATTGGAACCCATGGCAAATGCATATTGATGTAGTCCTAACTTTTCTGACACATCTTCGAATCCACCCTTCTGATTATTTCTAAAAATAAAAACCTTGCCTGCATTACCGGCGGGAAGACCCATGGCCTGTGAAGCACTATAATTGGAAAGTGATCCGTCAAACTCATACCCGCATACCAGGATATCAAGCCAACCATCATTATCATAATCCCAAAACCATGTGGGGAATGTTCGGGTTGTATTGATTATGACGCCTGACTCCACACTTACATCAGTGAATTTCAAATCACCTTTAACTGTACTGATATTTTTTAAGAGATACTTTCTTCCCTCTAATGTTGAAATAAATATATCCGGCAACCCGTCCTTATCATAATCACCCGAAGTGACACCCTTTACAAATGCCGTGATATCACATCCCGCTTTAGCCGCAACCTCAGTAAACGTCCCGTCACCATTATTCATATACAATTCACATGGGTAAACGTCATTCGGGGAAGAAGTTTCATTTCCAATAAAAACATCCAGCCAGCCATCGTTGTTAAAGTCTGCCCAGGTAGCTGTTTGAGTAGGATTAAATGAAAGCATTCCGCTTTCTTTGGTTACATCGGTAAATGTGCCATCCCCATTGTTCCGTAATAATGAATTGGGTTGCCGGCCATAACCTCTCATCCATCCTCCGCGAACAACAAATACATCCCGGTAACCATCATTGTTGTAATCCGTTTGCATGAGGTTTAAACCACCGGTGATATATCCAAGCTCCGAAGAGTCAGAAACATCAGTAAATGTCCCGTCAGCATTGTTCCTGCAATAATGCATGCCTTCTTTCAAGGACCAGCTGCTCGTAATCAGGTCAAGATGCCCGTCATTATTAAAGTCATCTATTACGCTGCCCCCTGCCAGGTTTTTAATATTCAATCCTACATTCACTGCCGCATCGCGGAATGGTTGCACACCGCTGACAGTATCAGCGTCCAGCCCCGCAATTAAAAACGGTTTTGGTACTTGCGAGGGATAACCGCCGGTTGTCATATATGCCACATTCAGTAACCAACGCGAGTCGAGATCAACGTGGTTTGCATTGAGGATGTCAAGGTAAAGTGCTATTGCTTTTTCAGAACTGCTTTTATCAGCATGCACACCACGGCCTGCAACCGGAAAGATGCAGGACTCCACAGTATGATCGGTGATGCAATTTATTCTTTCACCCAGTCTGAGGTAAGCAATTGCCAGGCTCTTCATGGCAACCTGCCTTTGCCGTGTTTGATGTATAGGAATCTGCTTCAACAAAGTTTCTCCTATCTGAACAGCTTTTTCTTCCTGGCCAAGTTCCAAAAGCCCGAGTAAGATCATGTTTTGCAATTGCAACTTTTCTTCATCCCGGGTAGTGGTCTTGTACACTGAATCAAAATAATTCAGTCGCGCCTGCGCAGAAAAGGAATTGCCCACATCAAAGTTTCGCTTATCAATCTCAGCCAGGAGGTCAACCATTTCCTGGTTGCGCAGTTTCCGCTGCTTACAGGAAATCGTCATCAAACCGATGGAAACAAAAAACAGGTAGCAAAAAGGGCGTATCATCTTCATATAGGAAGCTGGTTAAGAGTTCACCGGGTATGGATCAATGCTGATCTTACCTCAAATTTTTAATTTACTGCCGCACAATAATCGTACTATTAAAATTTCTTCCGTCCGAAGGCCATACTCCCGGACCGGGATAAAACTGTGGCCGCTTGGTGAAATATTTTTTATCCGTAACATTATTGGCGCTAAGCCTGAGTTCAAGCATATGGTTTACCCTGAACGTTAGATTTAAGTCCAAAATTCCATAAGCCGGCACAATACCCACCGCACCGGTAGCAGGATCAGGATTCACCGTGTTCAAAGCATCAGCATACGATTTTGCAGTGTAACTGTAAAGCCCGGAAACACTCAGTTTGCGGAAACGAACTGAAATACCATTACGTGTAATTAATGCCGGCGTACTTTCTACCCTGTTGCCATCAATGCTCTTGTTATCATTCCCGGTCTTAACCGTGCCTTTGGTATATATTGCTTCAAGGAATGCGGTTGATGTAAATATTGAAAGCCCGATCCTGTTTGGCAACAACCAGTCGCCCTGGATCAAAATCTCAGCTCCCTTGCTGGTTGAATTACCCACGTTGGTGCGGTAAGTATGGAATACCCCGTTGTTATCTGTTGTAGCCATTGACCCGAATCGCCTGTTATACCGAAGCAGGAAACCATTTACATCCCAACGCAGGAAACGCCAGCTGCCGCGAATACCCAGTTCCGCATTATAACCTTCAGCATCTTTGATATCCGGATCCACTTTTTCATAAAGTGAACCGGGAATCAGGTCTTTGAACAACATGGGGTGATAAGCCTGTGACCATCCTCCATAAATTTCAACCCTGTCAATTGGTTTGTAAGAAATATTTGCGCCGAATAGAGGAAACTCATGGCGAATGCTCAATGGTAATTCACCGGCAGGATAATAGTTCACTGTTCCACTCATATCTGTTTTGCCAAGTTCTACTCTTGTACCGAGGCCAAGTACTAACTGCGGCAATAATTCAAAACGGTTTTCAACAAATACTGCAATATTTGAAGTCTTCAAATGCACGTCACGGCCCCAGCCCGGCTCCACCAGTGCGAGATCATAATCTGACCCGGTAGAACCCTTACCCTGTTGCATCCGGTGCAGGTCATTATTCATATACTGCACACCGGCTGTCAATACATGATTGCCTTTCCCGATGTGATATTTCTGCAGCAACCTGAGCTCGGCGGTATAACTATGGTAACGGTCAATATCAACCTGGCGATGATTGTATTCACCCGTTAATGCATTTATTGTATCAAAAACATTCGACGGCTTGTCAAACATCACGCTGTTGCGACTACCCAGGACAGCTGAAGTAGTTAGCTGAAGTTTTGTTCGTTCACTGATATCAAAGTCCATTTTTATGGATGGAATATGTATATCGGGACTGTAAAAATTTCGATTTCTTGTGGCTTGTCGGGGGTTTTCATGAAACATAATGTCCGTCAGAGCCCCCGGTAACTTGTAAACATATTTCGATCTTGACCATTCAGCCCGCAATGAAAATCGTGTACCGGGTTGCCATTGTAATACCACTGATTGAGCTTCGGAATCTGTGTGCTCAACATCGCGATAACCATTCCTGGTTTTCTTATACACATAGGCATAGTACCTGAACTTGTCTAACTGTCCGCCGATTGCATTGTAAGTACTCAGCAAATTATAGGAACCAAAGGAATTGATGCTTTCAAAACTTACAGGTCTTGTGGTATCTCCCTGCCGGGAAACATAGTTTACCATGCCGCCAAACTGTGCGCCATATTGCAGGGAGCCTGTACCCCGAACGATTTCGATTCGTGAGATATTTTCCAGTGGCATACTGAAATGACTGGCGGGATAACCATACATGTCGGAGTTGGTGATGATGCCATCTTTGCGGTTGTTAAATTCCCACCCCCTGTGCGGATCCAGTCCTCTTGATGCGATATTAATCTGGTTCCCGGTACCATCCATATCATACACAAATACCCCGGGAATTTTTGCAAATACCTGTCGCCCTGTTTTATTGGTGATGTCTGCAGGTATTTGACCTAACTCAATTGATTCTGTCTTTTTACCCGAAAAAATAAATGTACCATGTGTTGCAGCCAGTGGTCTCACCACATTCTGATACAGGTATGAAACCACTATTACGCTGTCAAGCTCTTTGGACAATGTTATACTATCTTTTTGTCCAAAACTGAAGGTTGCAAAAAAGAAACAACAAAAGAAACTAAAGAAATATTTTTTCATTATTTAAACCTTTACTCGCAACAAACGCTGCGAATGAAAAGTTGCAAAGGTAGATTGCCCGCAGACCCTCCTTCTTCACCAAAACCGGTCATATGATCACCTCAAAAAGGTGAGAAAAAAGGCGCCAGTAAAGAATTACAACGCCGGAATGCTTATATCAAAAAATTTGAGCCATAGTTAATGTCAGTATCAGCTTTACCATTGGGGCTCTTAAAAATTAATCGAAAATCCGGCATTGATCAGGTAGTCTGCGAAAGCCGCATCACCCTGGATATGCCTGCCTTCATCCGCTGATCTTAATTTATCAGAATAGCTCTGTGTACGGTTTCTCTTTACAGCAACCGGAACTGACAAATAAACATTGCCGTTTTTCATTGCATAAGAAATAACAGGCTCTACTGAAGTCACAACCCCCGGTCTGCGAAATCCGCGATCACCACCGATCAGGTCGCTTGAGGGTATCGCTTCCAGACGGATGCCCCCGGAAAAGTTAAACCGGTTAACCATATAATTCAATCCGCCGCGAAGCATGTATTGATCGGGTACGCTCATGGTAGAAGTGAAATACTTAATGGCCGTAGCATTGGGAGTTCCCCCACGGCCTGTTGACACACCATTCTGTTCGCGGGGATTGGCGAGATAGTAAAAATTTCCGTAAACACTCCACTGGTGTGTGAAACTGTAGAAACCATTCAGTTCAAATATAATTCCTGTACCACCATCTCCCAGTTGAATGGACTGATCCACCGGGCCAAGTATCGCGCTGTCGCCACCACCATTTGCGATCTTATGAAAATAGTCCTCATATTGATAATCGCCGGTTGGCAGTTTTATACCCAGCCCTACCTGCAGATTTCCTTTGCGTGATTTCACAGGGTCAAACATCCAGCGATAGGCGGTCAGGCGGATATCGCCAATACCAAAGGATTCAGTGTTGCGGCGTGCGCCTGGTTTGCTGCTGTTGTTATTTCCATAGTGCTCATACATTGAAGAGCGGACATTTGAAATAAGCGGGACACTCAATCCCAACGCCCAACGATTGTTGAGATTTCTGGTCAATGTAAAGTCCCAGCTGAGAGAATGATTGATTACTTCGGTACCATTTTCCACTCTTTCTTTCTGTTCTTCGGTTCCGACAAAGTGTTTATAAGATTTAAAATAGCGTGTATTGAAATTAAACTGCCATCCTTTTGCATCTCCCGGCTTATCGAGACTGCAGGTGTTGCCATTACTGCGAATAGCTACACATCCCTGGGCGGAAATTTCCGATTGCCATATCAGGCAGGCTGCGCTTAAGAGAATAATGATGCGTTTCATAGATTAATATTTGTTTTGTTTAATAGTCGATAATGATTAAAAGAAAAGGCGTCAGTAAAGAATTACAACGCCGGAATGCTTATATCAAAAAGTTAACCCACTCTCTGTTTGCGTACAGAGTTGAATCTGCCAACGTGCTATCGCCAGCGTTGCAGAAAGGGTAATGATTTTCATTGTTGCAGTTTTAAATTGTATTACTTACCCGTTAAAAGGTTCTCTTCTCTAAACTTCAACCGGCTGACTACATATTCACCAAGCTTACGACCTGCCTGGTTACCCTGGTCATTGTCAAACCGGTAGTGAATACCTCCATAGAGACGGGACATCGCTGCTTCCTTTGCTGCTTCGCGAAAGGACACGATGCGACGGCTTTCAATACCAAATTCAATGGAAGTGGTATCGATGAAAGAGAGATTATCGCCAAACCAGTGCGTCATCACCTCTGCCGCCGCTGCCGAAATGGTACCATGCCCGCTTGTATAAGAAGGGAACGGAGGAGTTTGGATGTAAGGCCTCCAGTCTTCATCGAGATATTTATTAATGGCTGTCTCAGGCCTGATAAAATTGCTCCTGAACTTTTCATCCCAACAACTGATAAATCCGTCGAACAACGCGATCGAAGTCTGGGTATAGGCTGCAACAGTTGTGGCAAAATCAGCTTTTGACTCTTTCGCTGCAATGCCTACTATACTCATCCAATGACCCGACGGTGAAAATTTTTTTGTCGCATACATGACGTGCCCGCTCACGTTCATCTTAAAGGGATTGTCATCCCAGAAATCCGCAATATGCTTTTGTTCTTCAGTGAGACTGTCGCCAATATTCTTTACTTCAAGCAGTGCTTTATAATATTCACTGTTTTTGTCATTCATATTGAATCTTGGAGGAGCAGGTGGTCTGAATTGCGCACAGGAGTCCATGACGAGGCAACGTATACTGCTCCATTTAGGCTCAACAGCCTGTGCATACATGGGAGGAGTTGGTATCCATCTGCCATCCTCATCACGCACAGTATATTTCTCAGCACTGCGTGTCTGGGCGTAATTATCACCCTTACTCCATTTCAAAATGGCGGCGACAACTGAATCAGTATATGCTTCTGTTTGCTTCAAAACGACAGAACTCATACCAGCCTTTCGGACATCTTTCTTCAACTCTTCATAGTAACTCATCATACTGCCTTCAGGGAAAGTCACCGCATTCCCCACTTTACAGAATGCAAATAATGCTGCCAACGAAAAATCAATTTCCTGTCCTTCTGCGGGCTTCGGCATAGTTGGTAGATGCTTAATTTGCCCGGCCAGGCTTTTTAAGTCTTTGCTGCCACCAGCCAAAGCTTCATATGCAGCGATATTAGCGTAGGCATAATTTCGTGTAGCAATCATCGGAGGAAAATTGTTCTCCAGCACTACATCGTTTAATTTTTTCACGGTTCTGCTGTATAAAAGCGGATCGTTTGTGAAGGATTGATAATCTCCATTCTTTTCAGTACAAGCCGCAAGCACCAGGACAAAGGCCAGGCATAGATAACTAATCAGTCTCATGTTGATATACGCATTTTTTTAGAGCAAACGATACAGGTATGCATTTAAAAACTGCAAGACAGTTTCGTACAAACGGATTCTTTTAAATATTGGTAATGCAAATCAGGTCCACTCCAATAACGGAGCTTCAAAGCGATTAAATACGACCTGAATATTCGGGAGGCTGGGTTGGCGTAGACAGGCAGGTGCTGGAAAGTATCCATGCTGATTCATGGAAACTTCTGTTTATCAGATGAGATTCAACGTCGATGGTAAATTTGTTTTCACGGCCGTCATATTCACTCCAGAAGTTCTTGGCAAAACTGTTGTTTTGCTTCTTCCCCTGTTGATCCTGTGCGAGGCCATTGGTCATTTTGAAGAAATCATTGCCGGCAGCTTTGATCTTTTCTTTGGAGGTATTCGGAATACATCTCAGGATAAGGTATCCGTCTTCCACCTTCCTTTCAACATAGGTATAATACCGGCCATTCACTTCCATCTCTCCATAGTGCCGTTCAAAATCCGAATTCTCATTCAGATAAGGCATATTGAGCGCTACCCTGACCTCAATGAGTTCTGATACTTCGTAATCTTTATTATCCAGCTGGACTTCCAGTTGCCGGTCGGCATTATGGGTCAGAATGTAAGTGACAATGCGGTAACCATACCAGTTAAAAAACAGGATCGCAATCAGTAATATGGCCGCAACCTTTTTCACATGCAGTTTGGTACCCGTAATATAAGACAATTTTCCATACGTCGCGCTGCATCTTTATTTTATTTTGGGTAACAATCCGAAAGGCGGTAACCCGCCCGTATCCAGGAGGGATACGGCTTTCAGAGCATCCTGGTCAAAATGCCAATTCAGTAAAAGGGAAAGCAAATTTCTTCAGGTAGTAGCCTCCCTTTTATCTTGTTTTGTAAATTGGTCAGGCTGAATCTATCTTTAACCCATTAGTGAAGAAAAATGTTGCAAAGTATAGAAGTATGAAAAGATGGTTGATCGTAATCCTTATATCGCTTCTGGTATTATTTTTTGCGGTTAGCTATTTTATCATTCCGGGCAATATCCATTTTACCCGGTCTATAACCGTCAATATTAACCAGACAGCCGTATACAGAACCCTTAGTGAAAAAAACAATTGGCAAAAGTGGTGGCCTGCCGAAAAATCACAATCCCTCGCCTTAAACGGTTTCAATTTTAAAATTGACAAGATTGGATTCAACATGCTGAGTATCCTGGTGGAAAAAGGCCAGCGACCAGACAGTACCTTCCTGCATATTTTGCCCCTCACCAATGACAGCGCCACCGTCATCTGGGACGTAAAACTACATACCGGGGGAAATCCTTTTCGTAACATCAGCCAGTATATTAAGGCCAGGAAAATGATCAGCAATTGTGAACTGATCCTGGCCAACATGAAAGATTACCTGAATAAGAACGAGAATATTTACGGATTGAAAATCTGGAAAGATAAGATCCACATCGAGTACATGGTTTCGGTGAAGAATTCCTACAACCGTCGACCATCGGATCAGGAAATCTATGATATTATCACCAGCATAAGAAAATATATCGCACAGGTTGGCGGAACTGAACAGGATCGTCCATTTTGCAATATCACTGTCGTTGATAGCACAAACGTTGAACTGGTGGTGGGGGTACCCGTGACAGCGCCACTACCTGAATCGGGATACTTCCGTTCGATAAAAATGCTCAAGAATGGGAATATCCTTTATGGAGAAGTGAAAGGCGGGCATGCTTCGGTCGACATTGCTTTAAAGCAGATGGATCTTTTTGCAAAAGACCATGAATGTCTCAACATCGCCATTCCGTTTCAAATTTTTCTGACTGACAGGCTGGCTGAAAAAGATACTACCAGGTGGGTTACCAGGATCGGTTATCCCATTTTATAGCTTTCTTGCCTGGCTTTTATTTATACCTGATCAATTTAATGCTGTCACTGTTTCGTGCAAAAAGATAAGTCACCTGATCTTTTGTTTTCAATTCAGCAACATGGCGCACCTGTCCCTTTATGGCGAGTCCGTTGATACCCTCAACTTTAAAACGGCCTCCGCCCTGATTAATTAGCATCGTTCCAAAGTCAGCGTCATAACGTCCCATTTGAATATTATTGTCGTAATAGTTTCCAACCAGTAAAACATCAGGTAAATCATCATCATTGGCATTTGTGATTACCGCATCCCGGTACGAAGTCAATTGTGCCAGCCAGGGTAAAGGCTGTAGCGAAAAATTCATTTTCCCATCGTTTACCAGGATGGCATTTGAAAAATACTCAGCTGTCAAAACCTGTGAATTTTTCAACTTGTCCTGGCCAAATAGCTCTGGTACTGCTGCTTTTGCAAAATCACCTGCATAGAGATACTTCTTTTTGATTGCAGGCAATTGTTTCTGAAGATCATCTTTACTTACAAAAACAATTTCCCTCCCGCCAATATAATAAGTGAGTAATTGCTCTTTCTTGCCGTTGTCATCAAAATCATTATAATAAAGTCGCACCGGCTCCTTTTCGGTCGCCTGCAAACGGCTGTTCAATCCCAGATTTCCGGCAATAAAATCCATATCGCCGTCATTATCGAAATCAACTGGAAGAACAAAATTCCACCACCCTTTTTGGGTAACAAGTGTCTTCCTGGAAAATTGTCCGCTTTCATTTATAAATGCCTCAATACCTCCCCATTCACATGAAACCACGAGATCTTCATCCTTGTCATTGTCGATATCAGTCCAGACAGCACTGGTGACCATGCCTATAGCCGCAAGATCCTTTGCAATTTTTTCTGTTACATCCGTGAATTTGCCGCTGCCATCATTTTGTAATAGAAAAGAACGAGGCGTTTCACCATACTCCCAGGGAACCGCACGGCCTCCAATAAAAAGATCGATATGGCCATCGTTGTTGAAATCACTTGCCCTTACCGTGGAAGTAGTTACATAAATTTCATTGAATGCATCTTCTCTCTTTTCAAATTCGCCCTTGCCATTGTTTAAATACAAGCGTGGCAGCAGGTGAGGATCTTTCCCATAGTACTCGTTTCCCCCGCTTGCCACGATAAGATCAATATGCCCGTCGTTGTTTACATCAGCCCATACCGCATCCACGTCCTCATACATACTGTCCTTTACAAAATCTTCCGGCTGAATTTTTNTAAACTGGCCGTTGGTCTGCTGAATATAAACAGCACTTCTGTAAGAACGGGAAGAACCGATAAAAAAATCATCGAGACCATCATTATTTATATCAGAAACTGCGAGGGCCGGACCTTCAGTGGACAACACATGTGGCATCAAAGGTTCGCGATTAAACTCACGGAAACGATTCTCGACATGTACATGCTCCAGTCGTCTTTCCACCGTAATATCCACCATAGGCTTTGAAGCAGCCTTCCTGCCTGACGCCAATGATTTATAATCAAATTTTGGAAGGCCGGGTGAATGCGTATAAGAAAGGGCAGATGAATCTTTCAGTTCAATACGCTGAAATGAATTATCAGGCCATATCAATACAGCAGAATCGACTTTAGTATTGACAAGACCAATATGCAAAGGTGTAAGCATGCTCGACTGAAAGCCGCGCACGGGTGAATTTTCATATAGCCGTACTTCTTCACCGGCAAACACAATAACCTTGGCTCCGATGGCATTTAAATTTTTTTCGGTTCCCTTGAGATTTATTTCAACATAACCTTTGCTCCGGTCATCGTTGGCTTTGTTTTCATAAACCAATACAGGATCATCGATATTATTTACCACGATATCGAGATCACCATCATTATCGAGATCAGCATACAGGGCCCCATTGGAATAGGTTGGTAAATTATTACCAACCATCTGATGTATATCATCAAACTTCATGCTTCCCTGGTTGCGATAGAATTTGTTGGGAATTTTTATTTCGGGGAATTTGCTGATCAGGTTCATACTGTTCTGATCAAATTGGAGACTCTCCATTCGCGTTTTGTTAGAAACAAAATTCACATAATCCATATCATTCAAACGCTTCGGGATACCATTGGATATAAACAAATCTTTCAGTCCGTCATTGTCAAAGTCCATCCATAGTGAAGCCCAGCTCCAGTCAGTGGCATAAATGCCGGAGTATAGTCCCAGTTCACCATATACGCCATTTGGCCTGTACATTTGAAGTGTATTGCGGGGATATTGATAATTATAACCGGATGAAATTTTCTCATAAAAAATATCATATTCATCCTCACCATAAGAACGTTTGAGTATATAAGGATCCTCCGGAAGCATATCCACGGAAATAATTTCCGGAAAGCCATCGTTGTTGGCATCGGCTGCATCAACACCCATCGAAAACTTACTTGTGTGCATCAGGAATTGTTCATTCGCATCTGAGAAGCTGCCATTTCCATTGTTGATATACAGGTAATCGTTTTCGTGAAAATCATTTCCGACATAGATATCCGGCCAGCCGTCGAGATTGATATCTGATACAACAAGTCCCAAGCCATAGCCGATAGCAGAACTATTAATGCCAACGGTCTGGGTAACGTCTTTGAAAAGCAGATCGCCCGCCCCGGCTCCCTCACTTCCTTCGTTCCGGAAAATACGATCACCCGAAAGTGTGTGATACGTGCCCAGGAAATTGCTTCGCTGCGCAAAAGATCCATTTTGGTGAACGGCATGATTCAGGAGGAACATGTCATTGTCTCCATCACCGTCATAGTCAAAAAAAGCCGCCTGTGTACTGAATCCTGAAAAGTCAAGACCATACTGTTTGGCGCGATCCTCATAATACGGAACACCATCAGCATTGATGCCTTTACAAATCAATAGCTGGTTGCGGCTGTTCAGCACTTCATAACTCCCCACCTTGCACACATAAATATCGAGCAGCCCGTCATTATTGATGTCGATAACAGATACACCGGTTGACCAACCTTTGTCCTGCGGAATCTTTGCTTCACTTGTTACATCTTTAAATTTCAGATTGCCTTCGTTGAGATAGATGCGGTTTTCATTCTGGTTTGAAGCAAAGAATAAATCAATTTTTCCGTCATTATTGAAATCGCCGGCGCCGACTCCCGCACCATTATAGAAATACATGTAGTTAAACATGTTGAATTCCGGAGTAGACTCAAGCTTGTTTACAAAATCGAGACCGGTCCGCTTGTGATCTAATGCTACAAAAAGGGCGTCATCTGCATCTTTCCCGGACTGGCAGGCAAAAAGCAGCGTTCCCACCAGCGTGGGAAACAGCCGGTATAAAAATCTGTTCAATGGCTGATATTTCATTTGGGTGAATTAAACATTCTGTCATCAATGCGATACAGAACGGGGCTCATATTGTTCCTGGCAAAAAGTAAATGCCGTTGACCATTCAATTGTATTTCTTTTATATCCCTCACCTCTCCCTGTACCCTTAGTCCCGAAACCGAAGGTTTCAGCGGTTCAAAATTACCCTGGCCATCATTGATCAAAATATCACCGCAACTCGCATCAAGCCTTCCAAACTGTGGAGGAAAATTGAAATTGTTGCCACCGACAACCAAATCAGGTTTGCCATCGCGGTTAATGTCCACAACTTCCACAGACCGGATATTTGACAGCTGCACTTTATAAGGCAGTTTCCTGATTTCAAATCCGCCTTTCTTATTATTGATGGCTACTATTGATGATTGATAATTGAATTTCCGCACCGTTGCAGTTTCGATCAATTGCTTATTGAAAATTTCCTGGATCGACTTTCCGGCATAACTGCTGTTCTTTAAATTTTCCTTTTTCAATCCCGGGAATTGCTCGGTCAGGTCTTTCCTGGTAAGAACCGGGATATCTTTCCCATTAACCGTTGATGTTCTTACCTGGTCTATTACGCCATTCTGATCAAAATCATTGAGCCAAAGTTTTACCGGTTTATTAATTTCCGGCCGCAAATACGAATTCTCTCCAATATTGCCCAACACCAGGTCCTGGTAGCCATCACCATTCAGATCAGTGGATACTATTGTTTGCCAGCAACCATGCAGATCTGAAAGACCGGTCTGCGTCATTTCAACAAATTTATTACCCTGGAAAGTGAATACTTTCGGATTCATCCATTCTCCGACAATTATCAATTCTGCCTGTTGGTCATTATTGACATCGGTCCAAACTGCGCCAGTGATCAAACCTGCGTCGGCTATCTCTTCAGCCATGGCACCGGTGACATCGGTAAACCGACCTTTCCCATCATTCTGGTAAATATAACTGGCCGGCATGGCACCATAGATATATGGAGTACTCCTGGCACCCACGAAAAGATCCAGGTCTCCGTCCTTATCAAAATCATGCGCTGCTGCTATCGAAATATTCATGTCATTTTTCGGGAACGCCAAAGTGTCTGCACTGAAATTACCCCTGCCGTCATTTCGGTACAACCGGTGTTGCAGCAACCTGGACCTGGGAGGGTTATTGTTGCCGCCGGATCCAATGAACAGATCCAGGTCTCCATCTCCGTCACTGTCAAAAAATAAAACGGCTACATCTTCATGCCCTGCATATTTTTCAAACACATTTTGCTTTTGTTGGGTAAAGCCATTCGAGGTTTGCAGATACAACTGCCCTGCCTGGCCTTTGGCACCTCCGATATAAATATCCTCCCTTCCATCGTTGTTCACATCACCTTTGGCAATTTTTGGCCCCTCACGCGAAAGCATTTCAGGCAAATTCCTCTCATAATAAAAGTCCACATAGTCATCTTCAACATGAGCGGCCATAGTTGTTTCAACAGGTTGCATCAAAACGGATGAAGCGGTAGCCTGGCTTACGTTCCATTTTGGAGCATTTTCCGGCTGTTTCAATTCATGCACCTTGTTCAACTCCGGTTTATAGAGTTTTGTAAAGGAATGATCAGGCCAGATAATAAGTATGGAATCCACAGCGGAATTTCCGGTCCCTATAATTTGCTTATAATCCACGGAAGATTGAAATCCCCTGCTGGGTACAATATCGCGATGCAGGATCTGATCACCGATATAAACCTTAATCGTGCTGCCGACTGCGTAGGTATTGACGCCATTACCTCTCAGCGATAAACCAATGTACTTATTGTTGTTTATCTCGCGACTGTTGTTTTTAAAAACAAAGGCTTTCTCATTCACATTGTTGACAACAAGATCCAGGTCGCCATCGTTGTCGAGATCGCCATAGGCTGCGCCGTTGGAAAATGATGGCGTGGTAAATCCCCATGATTCGCCGGCATCCTTAAATTTCAAATTGCCTTCGTTTTTGAACGCTTTATTCAGAATGGGCACTGACGGAATTTTTGAGATTACTTCA
>Ga0065721_10004908_pt1 | contig 26258 bp, 22 predicted proteins | sample Mesricmetagenome_FD_59108 | JGI IMG/M metagenome (GOLD analysis project Ga0065721, IMG submission 59108) | Mesophilic microbial community from rice straw/compost enrichment Sample: eDNA_1 v2 (version 2) | ecosystem: Engineered > Solid waste > Grass > Composting > Bioreactor | place: USA: Davis... | reverse complement strand
TTCTTCATCACCGTTCGAACCCACCGGGATGAATGTCCCCGAGGCTTGCGCGACATCAAACAGGCCGGCGCACGAGGTGCTAGACATGATATCTAAGGGCCGAGCGGCGTTGGGCCGCACCGAGCCCTGTTGAGCCGCATCGGCGCAATGCTAATGTCGCCGGTGAACGGGAGGCAGTGCGTGCACATGGGGCGCAGGCGGCACGGGACACGGACGCGACGCTGGATAGCGATCGTCGCGGCCTATCTCTTCGTGCTGCAGTCGCTTCTCACCGGTCTCGCCGTCGAGGCCCATGCCGTCACCGGCCCGGACGGCGACGTCGCCTTCATGCTCTGCGCCCCCGGCGCCATGGACATGCAGCAGGACGAGGGCGCCCCCGCGACCGACGGGCGCTTCAACTGCTGCGTCGCCGGCTGCTCCGTTGCGGGCGGCGCCGTGCCGCCGGCAGCGGACGCCTTCACGCCCGTCGCCTACCGTATCGAGGACCGCATCGCCTTCGCGAACCATCGCGACGAGCCGCGCGGCTTCCTCGCCTGGCATTCTCCCGCCTGTCCACGGGGCCCGCCGGCCGCTGCCTGAACGGGCCACAGCGCCCGTCCCTGTCCGATCGCGACGTCCTCTATCCGAAGCGCGGCGTTGCGTGTCTTCCGGAACAGCGCCGGCCAGCACGGCCGGCAAGGCAGGCATCCCATGTTCAGAACCGTTTCGAGGCTGCTCGCGGCAGCCGCCCTCATCGCATGTCCGCTCGCGGCGGGCGCGGCCCCCACGGAAATCACAGATGCGCTCGGCCGCAAGGTCACGGTCGAGCTTCCCGTCGAGCGGGTCGCCGTCAACTTCAATTTCGAGGAATTCACGGCCGTGGCCGGCCTCGAAGGCTGGCGCCGCGTCGTCGGCATCTCGCGCGCACCGTGGGAGGGCTGGCGACCGGCCATCTTCTCCCGCTACAAGGCTGTCATTCCGAACCTCGCCGACATGCCGGACATCGGCCACACCGACGACGGCAGCTTCAGCGCCGAGAAGGTGATCGGGCTGAAGCCCGACGTCCTTCTCATGTCCGAATGGGCCTACAAGGCGCTGACGACGGCCCGCGACCAGATCGAGGGCGCCGGCATTCCCATCGTCGTCATCGACTACAACGCCCAGGAGCTCGAACGGCACCTCGCCTCGACGCGGGCCATCGGCCGCGTCATGGGTGCCGAGGAGCGCGCGGAAGAGCTCGCCGAACTCTATCGGCGCGAATATGCCGATGTCATGGCCCGGGTGGAGCGGGCCAAGGGTGAGCGGGCCGGCAAGCCACGCCCCAAGGTCTATGTGGAACTGGGGCAGGGCGGCGCCGACACCGTCGGCAACACCTACAACGGCACCATGTGGGGCCGGATCATCACCCTCCTCGGCGCCGAGAATATCGCCGAGGGCCGGCTGCCGGGGCCGTGGGGGCAACTCAATCCCGAGACCGTCATCGCCGAGGACCCGGACCTCATCCTCATCGCCGGCTCGTCCTGGGTGAACCGGCCGAAGGCGGTGCGCACCGGCTATGACATGACGCCGGACGGCACGCGCGCCACCCTGCGGCCCTATGCCGAACGGGCCGGCTGGTCCGACCTTGCCGCGATCCGCGAGGGGCGTATCGCCGCCATCGAGCACGGCCTGTGCCGCACGCTCTACGACTTCGTCGCGATGCAGTTCATCGGCAAGCTGCTCTATCCCGCCGCCTTCGCCGACGTCGATCCGGCCGAGGCCTTCAGGGACTACCACGAGAAGTACCTGCCGATCCCCTTCAGCGGCACCTGGATGCTGGATTACGGCCATGACTGACGTGCTCCTCGCGCCGCTGTCGCGATCCCGGGCCGAAGGCGTCGCGGCCCTGCACGGCGCCATCGCGCGGCGCCGCGCCATGGTCCTCCTCGCCGGCAGTCTCGGGCTCGTCGCGAGCCTCGTCCTCGATGTCGCGACCGGCCCGGCCTTCCTGTCGCCGGCCGATGTCGTGCGCTCCCTCGCCGGCACGGCCGGGGAGCGCTCGGTCGATGCCATCGTCTGGTCGATCCGGCTGCCCGTCGCCTTCGTCGCGCTCGTCGTCGGCGCGGCGCTCGGGCTCTCGGGGGCGATCATGCAGACCATCCTGAACAACCCCCTGGCGTCGAGCTATACGCTCGGCGTCTCGGCGGGCGCGGGCTTCGGCGCCGCGCTCGTCATCGTCATCGGGGTCGCGCTGCCCGTGCCGGAGGCCTATGCCGTCCCCGTCATGGCCTTCCTCTTCGCCGGGCTCGCCTGTGCCGGCGTCTATGCCATCGGCCAGACGCGCGACGCTTCGCCCGAGATGCTGGTGCTCGGCGGCATCGCGCTCCTCTTTCTGTTCCAGGCGCTGTTGTCGCTCCTGCAGTTCGTGGCTTCACCCGAGGCCCTCCAGCAGATCGTCTTCTGGCTCTTCGGCAGCCTGCAGAAGGCGACATGGGGCAAGCTCGCCATCATCGCCCTGGTGCTCGTCGCCTGCGTGCCGTGCCTGATGCGCGATGCCTGGCGGCTCACGGCGCTGAAGCTCGGCGACGAGCGGGCCCGCGGCCTCGGCGTCGATGTGCGGCGACTGCGCCTGCGCTGTTTCGGCCTCGTCTCGGCTCTGACGGGCGTCGCAGTGGCCTTCGTCGGCACCATCGGCTTCGTCGGCCTCGTGGCGCCGCATGTGGCGCGCATGCTGGTGGGTGAGGACCAGCGCAGCTTCCTGCCGGCCTCGGCGCTCTTCGGCGCGCTTCTCCTGTCGCTCGCCTCGATCGCCAGCAAGACCGTGCTGCCGGGCGCGATCGTGCCGATCGGCATCGTCACCTCCCTCGTCGGCGTGCCCTTCTTCGTGTGGCTGACGGTGTCCTGCCGGAGGGCCTTCTGGTGAAGGTCGCCATCTCGCAGCTCGCGGTGCGCTATGGCGCGACGCAGGTGATCGACGGGCTGGACCTTTCGGCCGGGCCCGGCGAGATCCTCGCCGTCCTCGGGCCGAACGGCTCGGGCAAGTCGTCCCTCGTGAAGGCGGTGGCCGGCCTCGTGCCGTATGCGGGATCGATCACCTTCGACGGCGAGGCCCGGCGGCCGGGGCGCATCGGCTACATGCCGCAGGACATCGGCGCGCGGGCCGCGCTGACGGTGCTGGAGACGGTGCTGCTCGGCCGGTTGGGCCGGCTCGGCCTGCGCGTCGGGGAGGCGGATCTCGCGGCGGTGGACGCCGTCCTGTCCGAGCTCGGTCTGCACCGGCTCGCCGCGCGCTATCTCGGCGAGCTCAGCGGCGGCCAGCGCCAGCTCGTCTTCCTCGCCCAGGCGCTCGCTGCCGAGCCACGCCTGCTGATGCTCGACGAGCCCATCAGCGCGCTTGACGTACGCCACCAGCTCGAGGTGCTGGAGATCGTCCGGCGCCTCACCATCGCGCGGCGGCTGACGACGCTCGTCGTGCTGCACGACCTCAACATGGCGGCGCGCTTCGCCGATGCGGTGGCCGTCATCTGCAACGGCCGGCTGGCGCGCTTCGGCGCCCCGGCCGACGTCATCGACGAGCGCATGCTGGCGCAGGTCTTCGGCGTCGAGGCCTCTGTCGCCCTGGCGGGCGACGGACGCCCCAACGTCACGCCGCTGCGGGCATCGAGGCGCTGATGGACAGCTACGCGTCCCGCCGGCAGGAGAGGATGAAGCGCCGGTAGACGAAGGTTCTCAGCCTGTTGCGCCATGTCGCCCGCCGGCGCTGCGCCGCGGCGATGGGGCGGTGGGAGGCGATGACGACGTCACGGAATCCGGCCTCGGCCAGCATCGGCACGAGCACGTCGGTCGTCAGGCCCGCGCCGAACGGCAGCTGCTGCATGATGGCGGCATGGCGGTCGCTCAGCGCGCCGTCGTAGTAGGGATCGGCTCCGAGCACCCGGTCGAGCTGCGCGATGGCGAAGGACGCCATCCGGCCCACGGCCGTCGGCTGCGCCCAGTTGCCGTCGAAGACGAGCAGTCGGCCGCCCGGCCTGAGCAGTCGGTGCCACTCGGCGAAGGCGCCGGCCGGCTCCGTCAGCGTCCACACGAGGTGGCGGCAGACGATGGCGTCGTAGGAGCCTTCCGGCTCCATGGGGTTCTCGGCATCCGCGAGGAGGAAGCGCACCTGCGCATTGCCCGCGTGCTTTCGCCTTGCGACGGCGAGCATGGCTTCCGAAAAATCGAGGGCCGTCACCTCGTGGCCGAGCGAGACGAGAAGCCGCGTCACCTCGCCCGTGCCGCAGGCGAGTTCGAGGACCCGGCGTGGCTCCGGACCGAGGTGTTCGCGGATCGCCCCCGCCCAGGCGTCGAATTCCGGACCCTCGGGAATATGGTGGCCGAAGGCCCGGTCGAAGGTCTCCGAGCGCCGCGACCAGTACGCGCGGATCTCCTCCTTGAGGGCGTAGTTGTTCAGCGTCATTGCCCGGCGCCCTCCGCCCTCGTCAGGATCTCCTCGAAGCGCTTCCGCGGGCGGGCAGGCATGTCGACGTCGAGAAAGCCGTCGGGCAGGGCCGTATCGCCGACCCGCACGAGCATGACCATGCCCATGCCGAAATGCGGCGAGCACTTGATGCCGTAGAAGCCGGCACGCTCGAAGGTGACGATGATCTCCTCGTCGATCTGACCCTTGAAGCCGTCATAGCCTTCCGGCGCCATGCCCTCGATCGAGGCGGCGTTGTGGCTGCGATGGCCGACACGGAAGCGGATGCTGCCGCCCGGCCGCAGCGCGACGTAATCCGGCTCGAACACCATGCTTCCGTGCTCGCCACGGTTGAGCATCCTGACCTCGATGGTCCCGGCCACGGCTGGCAGGCTCGCGGACACCACGAGGCCCGCGAGGACGAAGGGCTTCCACAATCTCACGTCAGTTCCTCGGCAGGGACACGATGCGTCGCGACGGCAGGGCGCCGGTAGCGGATGAAGCAGGAGCCGGCGGCATCGATTTCGACGCTCGCGTCGACCTTGAAGACGTCGGCGAGGCGCCGGGTCGTCAGGATGTCGGCAGGCGTGCCGAGCGCGACGAGGCGGCCCGCCTGCATGACGGCGATACGGTCGCAGAACATGGCAGCGTGGTTGAGGTCGTGCAGCGCCGCGACCACGGTGAGGTCCTGCGAGCGCACGAGGTCGAGCAGGCCGATCTGGTGCTCGATGTCGAGGTGGTTGGTCGGCTCGTCGAGAATGAGGATGCGCGGCTCCTGCGCGAGCGCGCGGGCGATGTGGAGCCGCTGGCGCTCGCCGCCGGACAGGGTTTGCCAGGAGCGCGACGCAAGGTGAGCCATGTCGACATCCGCCATCGCCTTGTCGACGATCGCGTCGTCGCGCGAAGACCAGGGGGAGAGGGCGCTCAGATGCGGCGTGCGGCCGAGCGCGACGGCTTCGCGGGCCGTCAGGCGCTCGGCCGTTTCGGCCTGCTGCTCGACGAGGGCGATCCGGCGCGCGAGATCGCGACGGCTCATGCGGGCGAGGGGGGTGCCGGCGAGCGTGACGGTGCCCGAGGCCGGTGCGTGCAGGCCGGCCAGCATGGCGATGAGGCTCGTCTTGCCGGAGCCGTTCGGGCCCACGAGGCCGAGGAACTCGCCCGGCCGCACGTCGAGCGACACCCGGTCGACGATGGCCCGCCGTCCGGCTCTCCAGACGAGGTCCTGTGCGCTCAGCATCATCGGGCAACGGGCCTGTGAATGAGGATCATCGCAAAGGCGGGCGCCCCGACGAGCGCCGTCATGACGCCGATGGGCAGGACCTGCCCGGGAATGACCGTGCGGGACAGGACGTCCGCCGCGATCATGAAGGTCGCCCCGATGAGGGCCGAAGCCGGCAGCAGCAGCCCGTGCCGCACGCCGACGATGAGGCGCGCCGCGTGCGGAATGACGAGCCCCACGAAGCCGATCGAGCCGACGATGCTCACCATGGTCGCCGTCATGAAGGCACAGGCGGCGATGAGCACCGCATAGACGCGCTTCACCGGCACGCCGAGCGACGCCGCGGACCGGGAGCCGAAGGCGAAGGCATCGAGCGCGCGCGCATGGGCGAGGCAGATGAGGAGCCCGCCGAGGGCCACGGGCACGGCGAGCGACACGTCGGGCCAGCGCACGCCTGACAGGTTGCCGAGCAGCCAGAACATGATGCCGCGCGCCTGGTCCGCCGTCGCCGATTTCGTGACGACGAAGGAGGTGAGGGCGTTGAAGAGCTGGGAGCCGGCGATCCCCGCGAGGATGATGGCCGCCGGGCCCCGTCCGGCCCCTAGCGCGAGCAGCGCGACGAGGCCGAAGGCGAGGAGCGCGCCCGCGAAGGCGCCGAGCGACAGTGACACGAAGCCGGAGCCGAGGCCGAGGATGGCGACGGCGACCGCGCCGCTCGATGCACCGGCCGAGATGCCGAGGATGTACGGGTCGGCAAGCGCGTTGCGGAGCAGGGACTGGAGCACGACGCCGCACAACGCGAGCGAGGCGCCGCAGCAGGCGGCGACGAGGGCGCGCGCGATGCGGTAGTTCCAGACGATGCCCTCGTCGATGGGATCGAGCGCATAGCCCGCACGCCACAGGCGGTTGGCCACGGTCTTGGCCACCGTCTCGACCGGAATGGACGTCTCGCCGACGGCCGCGCCGAGCGCGAGCGCCGCCGTCAATGTCACGGCGGCGAGCAGTCCGCCTGCGGCGAAGCGGACCGGTGCGAGCGCCGGCCTCGCCCGACCCGCGCCCATCTCCGCCGAGGGCAGTTGCAGAGAGGTCATGGGGCAAGACCGGCCTTCTCGAGCGCCTCGGCGAGAACCTCGATGCCCTCGATCGTGCGGATCGTCGGGTTCATCGCCTGGGCGTCCATGATGACGATGCGACCTTCCTTGACGGCCGGCATGAGGCTCGCGACCGGGTCGGTCTCGAGGAACTTCAGCTTCACGGCGATGTCGTCGGCTGGGAAGCGGCGCCGGTCCATCCGGCCCGCGACGAGGACCGTCGGATTGGCCCGCGCGATCGTCTCCCAGCCGACCGTGGGCCATTCCTCCTCGCTCTCGATGACGTTGCGGATCCCGAGCGTCGCCATGATGTAGCCCGGTGCGCCGCTCAGCCCCGCGACATAAGGGTCGATGTCGAGCTCGGCGCTGGAGAACCAGAAGACGGCCGACACCTTGCCGTCGAGCGAGGCGATCTTCTGCCGGGCCGCCGCCTCGCGGGCCTTCAGCTCGGCGATGAGCTCGTCGCCCCGCTGCTTGACGTCGAAGATGCGGGCGAGATCGTCGATCTCCTGATAGATCAGGTCCATGGTGAACTTGGCGGTGCGCACGCCGTCGCCGCCGCTCGAATTGTCCTTGCCGATGCAGTCGGCCGGCGAGGTGTAGACCGGGATGCCGAGCTCGGCGAACTGCTCGGGCGTCGCAACCACGCCCTGCGGGCCGATCTGCCACTGGAACTGCGTCGCGACGAGGTCCGGCTTCGCGCCGAGCACGCTCTCGAAGCTCGGATCATTGTCGGCGAGCCGCGGGATGGCGGCATTGACCTCCTCGTATCCCTCGATCACCGGCCCGAGCCATAGCGCCGTCCCGACGACCTTTTCCGCAAGACCAAGGAGGTAGAGGATCTCCGTCGAGCTCTGGCCGACGGAAACCGTGCGCGTCGGCGCCTGCGTGAAGGTGAGGTCACGGCCGCAGTTCTTCACCGTCAGCGGATATTGCGTCGGCCCGGCAGCCGCGGGCAGGGCAAGGGCGAGGAGAGCGGCTGCACCGCATGCGCCGAGGACGGAGCGGAGGAATTTGGTCGACAAGGTCATGATCCTCTGTAGGAGACGGGACATCCCGGCGTGCCGCTGGCCGGGGTTGGGCAGGCGCAGGCGGTCCTCACAGGTTGTCGCTGCGCCTATATGTAACGTTATAACGTTCCATTACGCCGTGCCGCTCAGCAGTGCAAGGCCATGTGAAGCGCGTTGCACAGGGCAGGGGCGGGTGTTCGGCTTCGAGAGAGATCAAGCATCGGCTTCAAACCCCATTATCGGGGGCAAAGGCCGAGCGGATGCGAGGATGGCGAGGACGGCTCGTGCCGTGGTCTCGACGACCCAGCGACCCACCGGGACACCCCGCCCGAGGACGTTTCCTTCCAGTCACGGCAGGTCTCCTGGCTCGCGGGTCGTCGCCTTCGTCCGGCCTTCCCGGAGCCCGCGGGCTCCAGTGACACGAGATGGACGATTGGCTCGCCGCTCACAGTTGCGGGGGCAGCTCCGGCCTGGCCGTTAGGCGCACCGGATTCCCTCTTAGCTCTCGATCAGGACGATTCGAGAGACCGTGACTACCAGATATCGTGCCGACCGCGAGCAGCGGCGTCAATATCTTGCCGCCATCCTTCCTCGGCTGTGTTGGCGAGCCGCCGAAGCCGGCGAGCGTTCATATTCCGGCGCACCGGTGCGGGTTTCGCCGGGTGCGCTGCGGCACATCCCGGCAGCGCCGGTCGAATGATAACTTTCAGCCCCCGGCCGCAATTGGTACATTTTGAAACGAGTAGAGGCAGCATGCCGTGTCGCTCGAGATCCGCGTTCTGGGAGACCTGACCGTCCTTCGCGCCGGCGAGGCCGTGCCCCTGCCGCCGTCGCGGAAGACGCGCGCGCTCCTGGCCTATCTGGCCATGACCGACCGGCCGCAGCGGCGCGAGCGGCTGTGCGAGATGTTCTGGGAAATCCCGGACGACCCGCGCGGGGCGCTACGCTGGAGCCTGTCCAAGATCCGCCAGATCGTCGAGAACGGCGACGGCAGCATCCTCGAGGCCGACCGCAACACGGTCCACCTCAACAGGGGCGGTATCCTCCTCGATGCGGCGCCGCTGCGCGGCCTCGGCCTCCGCGACATCGAGGCGCTCGCTACTGACCGGCTGGAGGCGCTCGCCGGCGCCTTCCGCGGCCGTTTCCTGGACGACCTGTCGCTGCCGCGTTGCCCGGAGTTCGAGGCCTGGCGCACCGCAGTCGGCGACGAGCTCGACGTCACGCGCCTGCGCCTCCTGCGCCTCCTGGTCGACCGGCTCGCGAGTGAGCCCGAGCGGGCGCTCGTCTATGCCCACATGCTGCAGGCACTCGAACCTGACAACGAGACGGTGCGTACCGACATCCGCCGGCTCGGCGAGGCTGCCCGCCGGACCGCGATGGTCCAGCCGCGGCTACCCGCCGGCGATGACGAGGCTGCGCCGGCCGGTTCCGGCGAGGAAAGGGAGGCGAAGCCGCAAGGCCCGACCGCGGGTGAGCCCCTGGCGCAGGAAATCCGCCGTTGCGCCACGCCCGACGGCGTGCGCCTGGCCTATGCATTGAGCGGGCAGGGGCCGCCACTTGTCCGTGCCGCCCACTGGATGTCGCATCTGGAGCGGGACTGGGACAGTCCGGTGTGGAGGCACTGGATGGAAGGACTATCAGCCGATTTCCGTCTGGTGCGCTATGACCAGCGCGGCAACGGCCTGTCGGATCGAGACCCGGCGGACCTCTCCTTCGAGGCGATGATCGCGGATCTCGAGAGCATCATCGACGCTGCGGGCCTGCGCCGCGTCTTCCTGCTCGGCATCTCGCACGGATGTGCCACATCGATCGCCTACGCCGCGCGCCATCCCGAGCGTGTGGCTGGCCTGGTGCTCTACGGCGGCTTCGCGCAGGGGTGGCGCAGGCGCGGTGACCGGCGCGAGGTCGCGCGCCGTGAGGCGATGAGTGCCCTGATGCGCGAGGGCTGGGGGCAGGACGATCCCGTCTTCCGCCAGATGTTCACCTCGATGTTCATCCCCGAAGCGACGCCCGAGCAGAAGGACTGGTACAACGAGCTGCAGCGGGAGACCGTCTCGCCGGAGGTGGCGCACCGGATCTTCGAGGAAGGAGGCGAGATCGATGTGGCGGATCTCCTGCCGCGGATCCGGGTGCCGACGCTCGTCATGCACGCCAACCGCGACGCGGTGATCCCGTTCGAACACGGCAAGTCGCTTGCCGCCAGCATTCCGGGCGCGCGTTTCCTCGCGCTCGACAGCGCGAACCACGTGCTTCTGGCGCACGAGCCCGCCTTCGCCACCTTTCTCGAGGAGACGCGCCGCTTCCTCGCCGACCCGGAAGAGACCCAGAAGCTGTCGCTGCCGCAGGCCCGCCTCGGCATCGACCGGTCGCGCCAGCATGTCACGATGCTCGCGGCGGAAGTCGTCAGCCCGCTCGATGCCTTCGAGACGGTGGATCCCGAGACGGCGGAGCGCGAGCTGCAGCCGATCTGCGACCGGCTGGTGTCGGTGATCGAGGAGCATGGCGGCGTCGTCACGGCCAGTCTCGACGGCATGGTCAGCGCGGCCTTCGGGCTGGCGCTGGCGACGGAGGACCACGCCTTCCTCGCCTGCCGGGCGGCCCTCGCCGCACGGCTCGCCGTCGATGAGCTGTCTCAGGGTGGCGCACGCCTGAGGGCCGGGATCGACACGGGCGAGGTCATCGTCCGCCAGACACCCGGGCCCGAGGGCATCCGGGTCGAGGTGAACGGCGTCGCGCCCCGGTCCGCGAGCCGGCTGATGCGGGCGCTGCGCCGGGCGACCATCGCCGCGACGGCGCGGGCAAGGGCGGCGGCGGGCGGCTATCTCCAGATGCAGCGGATGCGCCATTCCGAACATCCGCAGCTCGGGCGGGACGAACGCGTCTACGAGCTGGTCAGCGAGAACCAGGCCCTGTCCCGCTGGCACCTCAGGGCTAACCGCGGGCTGACCGGTCTCGTCGCGCGCGAAGCCGAGCTCAAGAGCCTCGTCACGGCCTGGCGGCGCGCGCGCGAAGGCCATGGGCAGGTCGTCGGCATCGTCGCCGATCCCGGCCTCGGCAAGTCACGCCTCGCCCATGAGTTCCTTGCCCTCGACGAGGTCGCCGGCTTCGCGGTTCTCGAAAGCGGCGGCCATGAATTCGATGCGAGCGTCTCGCTCGGCGTCGCCAAGAAGCTGTTCCTGTCCGCCTGCGGCATCCGCGGCGAGGACACGCTGGAGGAGGCGCGCGACCGCTTCCTGCGCCGGCACGCCGAACTCGCGCTCGACCCCGGCCACGTCGCGCCGCTGTCCTTCCTCGCCGACATGCCGGTCGAGGACGAGGCCTGGCACAGGCTGGATGGGCGCGAGCGGACGGCCCGCGTCTGCACGGCGATGAGCGCCTTCCTCGTCGCCGTGAGCCGGCAGGCTCCGCTCGCCCTCCTGGTGGAGGATCTGCACTGGATCGACGCGGAGAGCGAAGCCATCGTGAACCGCCTCGTCGATGCCATCGGCGCCAATCGCATCATGCTCATCGCCACCTACCGGCCGCACTACCGGCACGAATGGGCCCGACGGGGCTCGTTCCAGCAGATCAGGCTGGAGCGTTTCGTGCGCGAGGAGATGGACGCGTTCCTGACGGCGCTGCTCGGCTCCCATCCGAGCCTCGATGATCTGCGCGCGCTGCTGGCCGAGAGGGCCGAGGGCACGCCGCTGTTCCTCGAGGAGATGGTGCGGGCTCTGGCCGCCAGCGGCGCCCTCCACGGGCAGCCCGGGCATTTCGAGGCGAGAAGCCCCGTCACCGACGTCGTGATCCCCTCGTCGGTCCAGTCGGTGATCGCCGCGCGCATCCAGCAACTGGGGGATATCGAGCGCCAGGTGCTCCAGGTCGCCGCGGTGATCGGCCGCAACGTGCCGCGGCCGCTGCTTCAGGACCTCATGGCCGGGATGGATCTCGACGCGGCACTCACCCGGCTGCAGGAGCTCGAGTTCCTCTTCGAGGTGCAGAGCTTCCCGCATGTGGAATACACCTTCAAGCACGCGCTGACCCTCAACGTCGCCTACGATTCCCTGCTGCTGGAGGATCGCAGGCAGCTGCATCACAGCGTCTTCACGGCGATGGAGCGGCTCTATGCCGGCTCGCTGACCCACCACATCGAGCCGCTCTCGGAACATGCGCTGCGTGCCGAACAGTGGGAAGCGGCCGCGCATTATCTGTCGCTCGCAGCAGGCCGGGCCGAGGAACGTTCCGCCTATGCGGCGGCGGCGCAGTTCCTCGAGAAGGCGCGCAAGGCCGTGGCGGCCCTGCCGCGGACGCCCGAGACGCTCGCCCAGGCGATCGACCTGCGCGTGCGCATGCGTCCGGCCTACGGGGCGCTCGGCGAATACCGCAAGGCGCTCGGCCCGCTGCTGGAGGCGCGGGAGCTCGCGATGGAGCTGGGCGACCCGCAACGCATCTCCGACGTTCTCCTGCATCTGAGCTATCTCAACAGCTCGCACGGCCGCTTCGAGGAGGCGCTGGAGCCGGCGGAGACCCTCAACCGCGCGGCGACGGTCAACGGCGTCGAGCGTTGCATCAGCGAATCCGATCTCGCCGCCTCGCAGGCCCTCATCCTGCGCAGCAAGGCGCGCCAGGTGCTGGAGCGGCTCGCCCCCCACGAGGAACGGTTCACCAGGCTCTGGCGCCTGGAGCGTTTCGGCCAGATCGGCGCGCGCTCGGTCTGGTTTCTCGGCCATCGCGCCCAGGCGCAGGCGCGCCTCGGCCTCTTCGACGAGGCCGACCGGACGCTTGCCGAGCTGCGCCAGGTCGTCAGCGAGGTCGCGCGGCCCGTCGACAGCTGTGCGGAAGTCTATTTCACGGGGGTGGTCGAGGTGCTGCGCGGTCCCGACGCGCCGGTGGTGAAGCGTCTGCGGCAGACGGCATCGGAGGCGGGCAGCAGCGGGCGCCTGCTGGTGCAGGGATGGCTGCTGGTCATCCTGGGACATGCGGAGTTCATGCTGGGCGAACTGGAGACCGCCTATGCCACGCTCGAGAAGGCAATTACCGAGGCCGAGCGGATGGACCTGCCGCAATTCGAATGTCACGCCCGGGCCGTGCTGGCCAGCCTGCGCGCCCGGCTGGGCGAGCCCGAGGCGGCAGCCAATCTCGGCCATGCGCTCGAACTCGCCCGCCGGCGCGAAGACCCATGGAGCGAGATTCTCGTGCTGCGCGGCTTCGCCGAGCTCAAGCCGGCGCGGTCCGCCGCAAGCTGGCTGGAAGAGGCCTGCGCCCTCGCGAGGCGGCGTGAATTGCGGCCCGAGCTCGCCCGGTCGCTGCGGGCCCTCGGTCTTGCCCGGTGCAGGGCCGAGCCTGGTATCGCCGCCGCCAGTCTCGCGGAAGCCGATGCGCTTTACGACGAAATGGGCTTGCGCGAGCGTGTCACCGGCACGTCGGTGCGGCGCGCGACGGAAGGGACCGCCGGGGATCAAGCCCCAACGGCGATAACGATATAGAGCCGTGGGTTGCCGCTCGATCGATCATGGCTGGGTGAGGTCGAGCCGGGTCATGCAGCTCGCGATGGGGCGGAGGCTGCGGCCGCCTGCCCAATATGGCGGGCAATGCGCTCCGCGACCTGCGCCTCGTGGGTCACCGGCCCCATGTGTCCCGCGCCGGCCACGACCTCGAGCGCCGTGCCCGGAAGGCGCGAGGCGAGGTCCTCGGCAATGAGCCGCGTGGGCGCGGGGGCATGTTCCCCGCGCAGGAGGAGGACCGGAAAGCGGAAGCCGAGATAACGGCTGACCGGGGTGGCTTCCTGGATCAGGGCGCGAAAATCGAGGCTCGCCTTCGGCAGGTAGCTGACCAGCCTTGCCTGCAGGTCCGGCCGCATGGCGCCGAATGCGCCGATGCGGTTCCAGTAGTCGACGAAACGCTCCGCTGCTGCCCGGTAGGAGCCGTCGGCGAGGCCCTTGTGGACGGCGCCCGCGACGGCTTCAATCTCCCGAAGCGCCATCCGGCCGGACGCACCCATGGTCTTCAGGAGGTGAAAGGCCGACGGCTCGTAAAGGCTGAGGCTCGCCAGCCGCCCGGGCCGCCGGGCGGCGATGTGGAGAGCCAGTCCCCCACCGTAGGAATGGCCGACGAGATGCACCGGTCCCTCGGTCCGGTCGATCCGCGCGATGATGCCCGCAGCCTCGTCCGCGAGGGAGAAGGCGCTGCGACCCTCCCATGCGCCACCGCCGTCGGAGCCGATGAGATCGGGCGCGATCAGGCGATGGTCCGCCGCGAGCCGCTCCTCCAGCCTGCGCCACTGCCTGCCCCCGCCGCCGGAGCAGTGCAGGGCGACGACAGTGCCGGCAGAATGACCGGGACAGGATGCAACCGTCATCGCCGGCTTCATCCACGCCACTGGTGATGCCCGTTGAAGGCCGTCACGTTGTCGATCTGCGAGCGATCGATGCCGATGTCCGAGAGCAGGTAGTCGGGCAGGCCGTGAAGGTCCTTCCGCGCCTGCCGCAGGCGCGTGAACCGGCGCAGGCTGGCCCAGGCAGCCGCAAGGATGCGAAGGGACGAAAAGGCGGGACGCCGGCCGATAAGGAACGGGGTGACATTGTCGAAGGCACTCATGGTCATCTCCACTCTTCGAGGCGTCGAAACGGGACGCCGATGCGACACTTGTCCGGGTTGAGCGTGATCGTGAGCGTTGAAGAGAGCGTCGGTTTCAGCCGCACGATCGTTGGATTTCTTTGCTTCAGGCCGCTGTGCGGCGGCGCACGGCGAGGTGGGAGGCGACATGCGCGGCGAGCGCCTCTGCATCCGCTCCGACCCCGTCGATGAAGCTCGAATTGCGCCGGCGCATGAAGTTGAGCCCGAGGACGTAGAGACCGGCGAGCGGGCAGATGCCGCCTTCGTNGACGATCTCGCCGCGGGCATCGAGNACCGGCATGTCGAGCCAGGGATAGCTGCGCCGGTAACCGGTGGCCCAGACNACGGTCCTGATACCCGCACGATCGAGATCGATNTCGGCATCGCCGCCGGGAAGGAGGATCGGCTCTGCTGCCTCGCGTGGNCCTGCCCGGCCGAAAATTCCGCTCTCCGCCGCTTCATCGATGCCGTTGAGGATGCGGATGAGGCGCAGGTCAGCCGCGGCCGTGGTTTGCGACAGGTCGCCGGCAAAGCGCATGCGCCGGCCGCGGGCCGCGGTTGCCCGTCCCACGAGTTGCACGCCCTGGCGCTGCAGGATCGCGAGATCGATGGAACGATGGTCGTGACTGCCGACGAGTTGCAGCGACGGCTCCTCGCGCAAGGTGGCGTGCGGGTGCAGGTCCGCCTTCGCCTTGCGCAGGCTGCCGAGCCGGTCGAGCCACCACAGGATGTCGTGTCCGCGATAGCGGCGCGGCAGCCGCGTGTGATGGCCGACGGAGAGCGTGACGGGCCGCCCCGAGGCGTGGATCTCCTCGGCGAGCTGGATGCCGCTCGCCGAGGCGCCCAGCACGAGGACGCCGCCTTCGGGAAGCTGGTCGGGCCGCCGATAGTCGCGCGGCACGACCTGCACGATATGCCGCGCAAGGCGCGAGGCCATGGCGGGAACGCGCGGGAGGTCGCAGTGACCGGTGGCGATGACCAGTCCGCGCGCCATCCATTCCCCGGCATCCGTGACGATGCGATATCCGCCGCCCACGCGCCGCGCGGACCTGACATCGGCGCCGCTTTCGACGGGCGCGGCGATGCGCAGCGCGTAATCCTCCAGAAACCGCACCGTCTCCGGCATGGTCATGAAGCCGTCGGGATCCGGCCCGTCGTAGCCGCCCGCGGGCAGGCGCGTCATCCAGTTGGGCGTCAAGAGCCTGAGCGAATCCCATCTTTCGCTGCGCCAGCGCTCGCCGACACGCCCACGCTCCAGGACGACATGGTCGATGCCGCGTGCGCTCAGACAATGGCTCATGGCGAGGCCGGCCTGGCCGGCGCCGATGATGACGATATCGGTGAAATGCATGGGGGCCCCGCGGAAAATCGCCGGCCCCATGACAATGGCGCCGGCGAGGGGGAAGGTGCTCGTCGCGATCGGTCAGGCGTTGACGCCGACGGTGACGGGCACGCCGTTGGTCAGCACGTCGAACACGGCCGAGCGGGCACGCGCCTGCTCCACGATCTCCTCGAGCTTTTCCCTGGGCGCGTCGCCGCTGATGGTGAAGGACGCGCGGATGCCCTCGTAGCCGTTGCGCACCTCCTTCGACAGGCCGAGGATGCCGCGCAGGTCGATGTCGCCTTCGACCGTCGCCTCCACCTTGTGCAGCGTGACGCCGCGCGCGGCCGCGATGTTGGCGATGCCCGAAGTCAGGCAGGCGGCAAGCGCGCTCAGGAGATATTCGATCGGCGTCGGGCCCTGGTCCGCCCCGCACAGGATCGCCGGATGGTCGCCATGGGCTTCGTAGGCGGTGACGTGGGACTGCTCGGCGCCCGCGCCGAAGAAGTCCTTCATCGTGCTGACGCTGTGCGTGCCCGACACCCAGCGGCTGCGGGCGCGAAAGCGGAAGCGCGCCAGTTCCGGCTGCCCGGCCACGGCATTGATGGTGGCGAACAGCGTCGGCGTATCGACGCCGTTGCGCGGCGCCGGCGGCTCCTTCCGGGCCGGCTTGTTCATCGTCATGATGGTGTCGTGCGTCGTGGTGTGCATGTCGCGCTCCAGAATGGGGAGGAACTGGCGGCCTGGTCTCGTTGCGGCCATCGCCATGTCTCGGCCATCGCCGTGTGACGCGCCGTTTGAACGAGGGTGGAAAATGGGCGGCCCGGGCACCGCGAAGCTGCGGAAACGTTGAAACTCGAGCCGGCGGCGCGACGCATGAAAAAGGGAGCGGCGAAGGCCGCTCCCTTTCCCGGTTTGCTGGAGAGAGTGCCGACCTGTCTGCGCCGCCTCACGCCTTCGCGCGCACCCATTGCGGCAGCAGGCCGTCGGGGTCGGGGCAGGCGCCGGGATTGTGGCCGACGCCCGCGGCTGCGAGGCGTACGCTGAGCGAGCCATCCTTCCAGGCGGCGAGCGTATCCGTGCAGCCGCCCACATGCCGGCCGCCGACGAAGACCTGCGGGATGGTCGGCGAACCGATGCGCGCCCTGAGTGCCTTGCGGATCTCCCCGTCCATGGCGTTCTTCTGCAGCGCGGGCGCATCGATGTCGATGGACCGGTAGGCGATGCCGGCGCGGTCGAACAGCTTCCGGATGCTCCAGCAGAACTCGCACCATGTCAGGGCGAACATGACGACCGGATGGTCGGGATCGCCGATGGCTTCGTCGACGAAGGCATGGGCCGCCGGATCGATGCTGACCTCGCCGGTGGTCGCCGGAGAGGCCGCGAATGACGGAGGCCGGTCGAAGCGATAGCCTGGGGTCGAATGGGAGATTTCCTCCTCCTCCGGCGACATGCCCTCTGCGATGTGGTCGAACAGGATCGTGCTCAGATAGCGCTCTCCCGTGTCGGGCAGCATGCACAGGACGTTCCTGCCCGGCCCGGCGCGGCGCGCGACCTCGATGGCGCCGGCGAGCGTCGCCCCGCCGGAGATGCCGGCGAGGATGCCTTCGTCCGTGGCGAGCCGGCGGGCGGCTGCGAGGGCACTGTCGCCGGAAACGGGCACGATCTCGTCGACGAGGCCGTCGGCCATCGCCTTGCCGACGATCTGCGGGATGAAATCCGGGCTCCAGCCCTGGATCGGATGGGGACGGAAGCGGGTGTGCGCGCGTGTCGGCATGCCGCGTTCGTCGAAGTTCTGCGTGATGCCGCTCGACAGGAGCATGGAATTGTCGGGCTCGCAGACGACGATGCGCGTCTGTGGCCGCTCGCGCCTGAGCACGCTTGCCACGCCGGCGAGCGTGCCGCCCGTTCCCGTACCAGTGACCCAGTAGTCGAGCGGGCGGTCGCGGAAGGCGTCGAGGATCTCGCGTGCCGTCGTGCGGGCATGGATGGCCGCATTGACCGGCGTCTCGAACTGCCGGCACAGGAACCAGCCATGCGTCTCGGCAAGCTCGATCGCCTTGGCCAGCATGCCGCTGCCGCGCTCGACGGCCGGTGTCAGCACCACCCGCGCCCCGAAGAAGCGCATCAGCTTGCGCCGCTCGAGGCTCGCGTTCTCCGGCATCACGATGACGAGCGGATAACCCTTGCGGGCACAGACCATGGCAAGGCCGATGCCCGTGTTGCCACTCGTCGCCTCGACCACGGTCTGGCCCGGTTGCAACGCGCCCGTCCGCTCGGCCTCGGCGATGACCGCGGACGCCAGACGGTCCTTGACCGAGCCGCCTGGATTGAAGGCTTCGAGCTTGGCGAAGAGCGTGCCGCCGCCGTCGTGGATGCGGGCGAGACGCACGACGGGCGTGTTGCCGATCGTGTCGAGAATGCTCTCGTAAGGCTTTGACGTCATTGCCACTATCCTTGTCCGAAGGGAGATACGGTCGAGAGCGTGCCGTCAGGATCTGCCGCTAACGGCTCGGTGACGGGTTTGGCGTGAGGCTGCCGAGCGCGGCCTCGCCCCGCTTCGGCGTGCCGGCGGCCAGCATGGCGAGGGTCGCGAGATTGGCGACGCCGGCGGCGAAGGCGATGAGGAAGGCGGGCGTGTAGCTGGCGAAGCCGTCATAGGCGAGCCCACCGAGATAGCCGCCGGCGCCCATTCCGGCCCAGGCCACCATCATCACCGTGCCCAGTGCCTGGCCGAAGCGCTCGGCCGGGACGAGCTCGCGCACGCACAGGATGAGGCAGGTCATGTTGCCGGCGAAACCGAAGCCGAAGACCGCCGAAAGCGCGAGGAGGCTGAACCGGTCGTCGAGCAGGGGATAGACCGCGACGCACGCCGTCTGCACGAAGGAGGCCGTCGCATAGGCGGGCAGGTTGCCGATCCGGTCGGCGAGGAGGCCGAAGGCGACGCGCCCCACGGTGCCGAACAGCATCGCCACGAGCAGGCTCGTCGACCCGAGATCGGACGAGCCGCAGACGGCCGTGACGAAACTGGCGAGGTGCACGAGCGGAAAGCCCATGCAGGCGCAGCACAGGAAGGCTGCCGCCGCAAGCAGCAGGACGGGCGAGGCACGTCCATCGCCCGCGGCGCCCGTCCCGGCACTCTGCACCGGCGGGGCGGTGGCGGCCGGAGGGCGGCGTACGGCCGGCATGAGGAGGCCGAGCGCCACCATGGTCGCTGCGGCGAGGATCGCGTAAGCGGGCCGCCAGCCGACGCTGTCGATGAGCAGGTTGGCCGTATAGGGCATCACGCCCTGGCCGAGCGCGCCGCCCGCCGTGACGATACCCATGGCGAGGCCACGGCGACGCTCGAACCAGAGGGCGGTGACCGACAGCACCGGCGCATAGAGGCAGGCGAAGCCGAGCCCGCCGAGCAACAGGCTCGCAGCATAGAGATGCCAGAGCGACTGAGCGAAGGCGAAGGCGCCGAGCGCCGCAACCATTGCGGCCGAGCCGAGGGTGAGGAGAATGCGGCCATCGAGCCGGTCCGACAGGCGCCCCCAGAAGAGACCGCCCAGTGCCATGCCGACCGTGGACAGCGTATAGACGAGGCTGAGGTCCGCCCGTGACCAGCCGAACTCGGCCTCGAGCGGCCGGATGAAGACCGATGGCAGCGCGAGGGCGCCGAAGCCGAAGGCCATGGCGGTCGTCGCACCAGCTGCGGCGAGGAGGGCGCGCAACGGCACCGCGACGGTTCTGCCGCTGGTGGTGCCGGGCACGGATTGCTGCATCTGCATGGGGCCTGCTCCCGAGGAGTGGTCCCCCTTTCAATCGGCGCGGCACATGGGACCCGGCGTGGAAGCGAGCGTGGAAAGGCGCTTTGCGATCGTGTGAATGTCAGGAATTCCGGCCCCGCCGGTGACGTGAACGCCTGCTCGGGGAGCGGTCGCGGCTCTACGCGCAGCCTCGCCATCTGCCGAAGCTGTGCATTGCTGATCCGGCCTTCGTGCGTGACACGGCTGATGCGATCAATATACAGTCAATTGATCGCATCAGCCGACGTGCCGACCAATGAAAGACTGGATCCCCGAACTCGCCCGCAGTGGAGGCCCCCGCTACCTGGCCATCGCCGACCTCATCGCGCGTGACCTGAAGAGCGGTCGCCTGCAGCCGGGCGACCGGCTGCCGCCGCAGCGGGAGCTGGCGAGGCGTCTGAACGTCGATTTCACGACCGTGGCGCGCGGCTATGTCGAGGCGCAGAAGCGCGGGCTCGTTGTCTCGCATGTCGGCCGCGGCACCTTCGTTCGCGAACCGTCCGGCGGGGCAGGGCAGTTTCCCTTACGACGCGATGCCTCCGATCCGCATCGCGACACGGCCGCCGACCTGTCGATGAACCTGCCGCCGGAGCCCGACGATCCCGATCTCCTCGCCCGGATGCGCGAGGGGCTGCGCGCGGTCTCGGCCAGTCTCGTTCCGCTGCTGCGTTACCAGGCGTTCGGCGGCGACGGCAGGGACAAGGATGCGGCCGCGATCTGGCTCGCCCGGCGCGGCTTGAAAGGCCCGCGCGAGCGCATCTTCGTCACGCCGGGCGCGCACGCGACGCTCCTTGCCGTCCTCGCCACCCTCGCGAGGCCGGGAGAGCGGATCCTGTCGGAGGACGTCACCTATCCCGGCGTGCGCGCCATCGCGGCCCAGCTGCGGCTCGATCTCGCCGGACTGCCCATGGATGACGAGGGCATCATCCCCGAGGCTTTCGCCGAGGCCTGTGAGCGCCTCCATCCCAAGGCGCTCTACCTCAACCCCACCCTGCAGAACCCGACGACGCTCACCGTCCCGTTGCGGCGCCGCGAGGCGATATGCGCCGTGGCGCAGACATATCGCGTGCCCATCATCGAGGACGACGCCTATGGCTTCATCCCGCAGCATGCGCCGCCGGCGATCGCGGCGATGGCGCCGGATCTGACCTGGCACATCGGCGGGCTTTCGAAATCGATCGGTGCCGGCCTGCGCCTCGCCTATGTGGTGGCACCGGACGCAAAGGCGGCCTGGCCGGTCGTCAGCGCCATGCGCGCCGGCAACGTCATGGCCTCGCCCTTGACGACGGCGCTCGCCACGCGCTGGATCGAGGACGGCACGGCGGACGACATCCTCGCCTTCATCCGCAGCGAAGCCGCGGTGCGGCAGCGCATCGCCGCCGAGATCCTGCCCGCGGGCACGTTCCATGCCGATCCGATCGGCTTCAACCTCTGGATGACGCTGCCCGGGGAGTGGAGCCGCTCGGCCTTCATCGGTCATATGCAGGCCTCCGGCATCGGCGTCGTCGCGAGCGACGCCTTCACCGTCGCAGGGCCGCCGCGGGAGTTCGTGCGCGTCTCTCTCGGCGGGCCGATCAGCCGCGCGCGCCTGCGCGAGGGGCTGGCCTTCATGGCCCATTCCCTCGCGGGGGCACCGGAAATGTCCTCCACCTTCTTCTGAGAGTGCTCCGCCTCGCGGCGGGCGCCCATGGCCGGCAAATTGCCGCAGTGCAATGGCGCTGCATTCAAATGCACTATATGAATGGCAAATGAATGCATTCAATGCGGTCGTCTTGCCGCCTGCGACATATCCGTCGCGAGGGGACGGCCGGCAGGAGGACGCGTGATGTCTCCCAAGGACGAATGGCCGCCGATCTCCCCCTACAAGACCGGGTTGCGCGGCCTGTGTCCGCGCTGCGGCCAGGGCCATCTGTTCGACGGCTTCCTGGCCTTGCGCAGGGAGTGCGAGGTCTGCGAGCTGGACTATTCCTTCGCGGACCCGGCTGACGGGCCCGCCTTCTTCGTGATGTGTTTTGCCTGCATCCCGAGCGTCGTGTTCGCGCTCTGGCTCGAGGTCGCCTACAGCGCGCCCCTGTGGGTGCACCTCGTCACGACACTGCCGTTCATGCTCCTGACCTGCATCCCGCCGTTGCGCCCCCTCAAGGGCTGGCTCGTCGCGAGCCAGTTTTTCTACAAGGCGGAAGAGGGCCGGCTGGACGTGTCACGCTCCTGAAGCTGGCGACGAGGGATCCGTCAGCAGCGCGTCTACCGGCCTTGGGAGCTGGCGTGCCGGCTGATGGCGATGGCCTCTCCGATGACCTCGGGGTCGCCGATATGGTTGACCAGCGTCAGGACCAGCCGCGACCAGACCTTCAGGCTTTCGGCCTCGCTCAGGCCCTCGTGCAGGCGCAGGAGTTGTTCATAGATGTCGTCCGGGCTGGACAGGTTGGGGGTGGTGATCAGTTGCGCCATGCCGCGCCTCCCTCGGCTTCCGCGCTTCCTCTGCCTCCTTTGGCCCGATCGAGTGCAGCCGCGATCTTCGCAGGATCGGGGTGCCTCCAGCGCGCGGCGACATACTGGTCGGGACGCACCAGACACGCGGCGCCTTCTTCCAGCGACAGGCGGTCGGCAGCCGTGCCGGTGACGGGCACGACGCGCAGTCCGGCCGGCGCCTCGCCCCGCCGCCCGCAGGTCAGCAGCACGAAATCACCGCCCAGCCGTTCGAGCAGCCAGCCCTCGCCCTGCGGAGCGTCCAGCACCGGGCTGCCGGGGGGCACGCCGCCAGCCCAGGCGTCCTCGTCCGGGGTCGAGAGCCGGCTCGCGGGATAGCTCACAGGCGTGGACAGCCGGCCCGAGTTCACGAAGGGCCGGGCGAAGGTGTGGTCGCGCGCCAGTTCCAGCACTGCATCGCGCAGCATTTGGCTCACCGTCGACTTCGGCGTCAGGAAATCGGTCGAGCGGGTCGAGTTCAGGATGTTCTCGTCCGCCGTGACGATCGCCTCCTCGTTATAGGTCTCGATCAGGTTCTCGCCTGCTTCGCCGCGCAGGACGAGATCGAGCTTCCAGCCGAGGTTGTCGACATCGGCAAAGCCGCCGTTGCAGCCCCGTGCCCCGAAGGGCGAGACGAGATGCGCCGCATCCCCGGCGAAGATGGTTCGGCCATGGACGAACCGCGCCATGCGGCGGCACTGGAAGGTGTAGACGCTGTACCATTCGCGCTCGAAGGCGACGTCCTCCCCCAGCATGGCGCGAATGTAGGGCTCCACGTTCTCGGGGCGGGTGGCCGCCTCGCGGTCGATATTCCAGCCGAGCTGGAAGTCGAGCCGCCAGACGTCGTCGGGCTGGCGGTGCATCAGCGCCGACTTGCCCCGGTTGAAGGGCGGATCGAACCAGAACCAGCGCTCGCACGGCATCTCGCGGTTCTTCATCCGGATGTCGGCGATCAGGAAGTTGTCTTCGAAGACACGGCCCTCGAAATCCAGCCCCAGCCGATCGCGCACGGTCGAGCGGGAGCCGTCGCAGGCGATCAGCCATTCCGTTCTCAGCCTGTAGCGGCCTTCGGCCGTTGCGATCTCCAGCGCGACACCGTCGTTCGCGGGCGTGACGCCCTCGACCGTGTGGCCCCAGCGGATCTCGACATTGGGCAGGGAACTGAGCCCGTCGAGCAGATACTCTTCGAGATAGTACTGCTGGATGTTGATGAAGCCGGGACGCTTCTGGTCCTTCACCGGCAGCATGTCGAATTGGTAGACGGGGGTATCGCCCGCGCCCCAGAAGACCTTGCCGACATTCCAGGTCACGCCTTTCTCGACCACGGGATCGCCCACGCCGAGGCGGTCTAGGATGTCCAGCGAGCGCTTGGAGAAGCAGATCGCCTTCGAGCAATGCGCGATGAAGTCCAGCCTGGTCACGACCGTCACCGGATGGCCACGGCGGCCGAGGTCGAGCGCCATGGCGAGGCCCACCGGTCCGGCGCCCACGATGACGACCCGGGCGCGATCCTCGGGCAGGGTGGGGGCAGGGGTGGCGCCGATGCGCTTGTACACGGGGATGCCCTGAGCATTCACCATGATGTCCTCCCGGCCGCCGGTCAGCCTTGCAGCTTGGCCCAGACCTCGCGATCGCGCTCGGCCGTCCAGATCCGCGGATGCTCGATGCCGTCGTACTCGTCCCACAGGCGCTGCACGTCGAAGGGCAGACAATGTTCGAAGATCGGCCACGAGCCGAATTCCGGCGCGAGGGCGTCGCGGGTGGCCTCGAACGCCTCCTTCAAACTGCCCCCTGCCTTGTGGACGCGGCCGACGTTCTCGATCATGCCGTTCAGGAACTTGCGGGTCTGTTCCACCGCCGCATCGGTTTCCGCGACGCCGCGCGCCACGGCGCCGCGCCCGCCGATCAGGTTCTCGGCCCGATAGGCCTTGACGTTGTCGAGCGTCTTGCCGACCCAGTCGAAGTGATAGGCATCGCCCGTGTAGAGCGCGGCCTTGGCCTCCACGAGGTCGCCCGCATAGAGCGTGCGCGTCTTGTCGTGCCATACGGTGATGTCGCCGCCGGTATGGCCGCGGCCCAGGAAGCGCAGCTCGAGCCGGCCACGGCTGCCGCCGAGCTCGATGTCGTATTCGCTCTCGAAGGTGATCGTCGGCCAGGTCAGGCCGGGCACCTCTTCGGCATTCTTGGCGAGGCGCGGCATGCGGCCGAACTCGCTCTTCCAGTCCTCCTCGCCGCGCTCGGCCACCAGGTCGCGCGAGGCGCGGGACATGATGATGTCCTGCGCGTCGAAGGCGCTGGCGCCCAGCACGCGCACGGCGTGATAGTGGGTGAGGACGAGGTAGCGAACCGGCTTGTCCGTATGCTCGCGCAGGATCTTCAGCCAGTCGCGCGAGGCCGCCGGCGTGGCGCGCGACTCGATGGCGACGAGGAAATCCTCCCCCTCGACGGCGCCGACATTGGGGTCGCCCTCGGCGGTCAGCGCATAGACGCCGTCGGCGAGGATCTCGAGCGTGTCGGTCTTGCGGGCGGTGTCGGCCGAGGACGCGAACGGCTTGCCCATGGTGGTCTCCTCTTCCGTGCTTCCGGCTGGAATGACTTCAGGATAATTTCTAATGAAACGATCTCGGGCTGTATGTCATTAGGTCTGACGACAGCGAGCGTCGCCTTGCGGCGGCGAGGGAGGAGAAGGGGCCCCATGTCTTCGGCCGGCTTGATCGACCCGGACCGCGCCGCGGCCTTGCTCGACGCGCGCGATCCGGCCGTATTTTCGGACCGCCTGCTCGACGCCGCGCACACTGTCGCCGGGATCGAGGAGCTCTTCGCCTTTCGCGTTGGCGAGGGTGCGCCCGAGACGCTGGCCTTGTCCAGCGAGCTTGCCGAAGCACCCGAGCGGGCCGGCGCCTATGCACGGCGGTTTCATCGCAGCGACCCCGCCGTGGCCGCCCGTCTCGCGGCACGGCAGGGAACCGGCTTCGTCTGCCGCGTTCCTGCCGCTGCGATCGCCCTCGGCACCTACCGCAAGCTTTGCTTCGAGCGCCCGCGCTTCTCGGAGAAGATTTGCTTCGGCTGGCGCGCGCCCGAGCACAGCCTGGTGGTGAGCTTCTACCTGCGCCGCACCGGGGCCGAGGTCGACATGGCGCAGCTCGGCGCCCTGGCGCAGGTCGCGATCACCGGATTGACGCGCCTGATGCGACAGCGCGCCGAGGGCGCTCCACTCGTGCAGCAGGTGGAGCATCGCCTGGCCGAGGCCCATCGCAGGCTGACCGGGCGCGAGCGCGAGGTCTGCGCCCGCACGCTCATCGGCCGGACCGCGCGTGAGATCGGCGAGGAACTTGGGTTGGGGGTCGGGACCGTGCTGACCTATCGCCAGCGCGCCTATCAGAAGCTCGGTGTGTCCAAGGTGAACGACCTTCTCGCCGCCGTCATGGGGTGAAGGCGCAGCGGATGCGTCCGCGGTGTCGGCGGTCGCGTCGGAGGGCCGGATCCCAGCGGTTGTGCGGTTTCGCCCGCTCCATGGTTGCGGCTCGCCACCGCGCCTCGGCAAGAGTGTTGTTGCAATTGAAACGAAAAATGGGATAGGAGAGTCGAACCACGACGATCTGCCGCCGCACCGCCGAGGCGTGCCTGCGAGCGCAGACAGACCGGGGAGATACGATGCCGATGGCCGGGAAGCCGTTGCGCAGCTGGGTGCCGGCTGCGAACGCGGACGATTGTGATTTTCCCATCCAGAACCTGCCCTATGGCGTGTTTTCCGCGAAGGGCGGGGCGCCGCGCTGCGGTGTCGCCATCGGCGACATGATCGTCGATCTTGCGGCGTGCGAGGCGCGCGGGCTTCTCGATGCCGGCGGCACCTTTGCGCAGCCGCAGTTGAACGAGTTCATCGCGCTGGGGCGCGGCAAGTGGGACGAGGTGCGCGCCAGACTGACCGCGCTCCTCGCCGAAGGCGGCGACGAGAGCGTGCCGCTCGTCCCGATGGCGGAGGCCCGGATGCACCTGCCGATCCGGGTGACCGAGTTCACCGACTTCTATGCCTCGAAAAACCACGCCTTCAACGTGGGCGTGCTGTTCCGCGGACCGGAGAACGCGCTGCCGCCGCAGTGGACGCACATGCCGATCGGCTACAACGGGCGGGCCTCCTCGGTCGTGGTCTCGGGCACGCCGATCCGGCGCCCCATGGGACAGGTCAGGGGGGAGGACGGGCCGGTGTGGAGCCGCTGCCGCCGGCTGGATCTCGAGCTGGAGCTCGGCGCCATCGTCGGCGCCGACAGCCGCATGGGCGAGCGGGTCAGCGTCGAGGAGGCCGAGGCGATGATCTTCGGCTACGTGCTGCTGAACGACTGGTCGGCGCG
>Ga0065721_10049852_pt1 | contig 26291 bp, 20 predicted proteins | sample Mesricmetagenome_FD_59108 | JGI IMG/M metagenome (GOLD analysis project Ga0065721, IMG submission 59108) | Mesophilic microbial community from rice straw/compost enrichment Sample: eDNA_1 v2 (version 2) | ecosystem: Engineered > Solid waste > Grass > Composting > Bioreactor | place: USA: Davis... | reverse complement strand
TCGCCCGCTTCCGCCGCATCGCCGTCCGATACGAACGGCGCGCCGACATCTTCTCCGCCTTTCACCACATCGCCGCCAGCCTCATCTGCTGGCGCTTCGTCCAAAGATGGTTCTGTTAGGCGCTCTTAGAGGCCAAGTCGATTTCGGTCTGGGCTTCAACGAACCCGGGGGCAGGTGTTCCATAGCGGAAAATTTGCAAGACCGGATGGATTTGGCTAGACTGAGGGCTCCATCCATCGGGAGCCGTTCCATGCTGTCTTCATCGTCTTTCCTTGCACTTCTGGCGCCGCGCGCCGTTGCAATGTCGGGCGTGCGGAAGACCGCCGGCAATCGTCGGGGACGGGAGTCCGTTAAACGACGTGCCGTGTAACCGGGCCTCCACAGCCCCACCGCCATCGCTGCTGGCGCGTCTGCCGTTCTGGTGGCTGTTCCGGTGACGGCCGCCCCTCACCAATCCTCGGGCAGGCTCTCGGACAGCTGGCCGAGGAGGCGCAGAACCTCGTGAGAGGCCTCGTTCAGCTTCTTCAGTTCTTCCAGCGCTTCTGCTTCCCGGCCTTCGGCCTTGAGGCGGAGGGCGGCCTTGCCGTGGTCGTGGACGAGACGGTGCGAGGTTTCCATCGCGCGGAAGGACGGGTTGGCGCGGATGGTCGGGTTGTCCACTGAATCGTACCACTTGCCGAGGCGGCAGAGGTGATGGTTCGCCACTTCGTCGGCGGTCAAGGACAGGCGGTCCATCATCACGTCGACGATCTTCTTCTTGAAGACCACATGGTCGATCTTGGCGATCTCGCAGAGCGCGCGGGCGCTCTTCAGCGTCGCGATCTGTTCCACCCGCTGGGCGAGCGCGGTGTTGGAGTTGTTGACCGACTGGATCACATCGCCGATCAGCGTGTCGTTGCGCGCCGCCATGGTGGCGACGGTGCCGATTCCGCCGGAGATGAGGGTGGAGGTGTGCGACTGCTGGCCCAGGATGTCGGCGATCTCGTGCATGCGGCGGCTGACGTTGCCGACCTGCTCCGCCACCGTCGTCATCTCGGTGCCGGTGGCGGCAATGACGTCCTGGCCACGGGCGACGGCGGCACCGTTCTGGCGCATGGCTTCCACGATGCTGGCCATCTCTCCGCGCAGCGCCTCGATGCGGCCGCGGATGTCCTCGGTCGCGTGGGCGGTCTGGTTGGCCAGCGCCTTCACCTCCGTGGCGACCACGGCGAAGCCCTTGCCGGCCTCGCCGGCCCGCGCCGCCTCGATGGTGGCGTTCAGCGCCAGCAGGTTCGTCTGCTTGGAGATGGCGTCGATGGACACCAGGATTTCGCCGATGCGGTCCGATGCGGCGGCAAGGTCGTCGATCTTCGCCACGGTGCTCTCGACGGCGCCGGCGATGGTGCGCATGGTGTCCACCGCGTCGGTGGCGGCACTCATGCCCCGCTGCACGGCCTCGCCGGCCGCCCGCGCGTCGTCCGACGCGCTCTGGCTGTTGCGCGCGATGGCGTCCACCGAGGCGACGAGGTCGGTCGCCGCGTTGGCGATGTCCTGGCCCTGCTCCTTCACCAGACGCGCGTCGCGGCTGAGTTCGGCCAGCGTCACCATCGCCTCGTTCGAGTTGATGGCGAAATGCACCAGGCTCTTCAGGTTGTCGCTCATGTCGCGGCGGAGCTGCGCGGTGCGGCTCTGGTCCTCGTGCGCGGTCTGGTAGGCGGACAGCGTCAGCTCCAGGTCCAGCCCCACCAGCCGGGTCAGAGCCGCCGATGCGCCCGGCACGCCGCGCCGCATCAGCCCGCCGCCGGTCTGCTCCGCCAGTTCGAGCAGGCGCGCCAGCATGAACATGTAGGCCGTCACATAGGCGTCCGGCGGCAACCCGATGCGTGCGTGCGCATGCCCCACGGCGCGGGCACGTTCCGCATAGGCGTCGGTGACGCCGCCGGTCAGCAGGTTCGCCCAGTGCTGCTTCTGCTGCGCCTTCAGCGTCGGCAGGCGGCCTTCGTCGCCGATGAAGGCCCACAGCGCCGGGGTGGAGCGGATGAAGCCGTAGAATTGCTCCACGAGGCCGTCGAGCTGCCGCACCAGCGCCGGCGCCACGCGTTGCAGGATCGCGCGGTCCTGCTCGTTCAGCCGGGTGGAGGCCGGAACGATGTCGCGTGCGGGGGCTTCCATGCGGGTCTCCTGCTGTGGGTCGGTCTGCTTACGGTGGTATGGAGCGGCAAGAAACACCCGTTACGGAAGCAACCGCGGCAAAACAACAAAACTCTAATGTGGAGACGAAGCGTCGCACCCCGGCCATCGCCGCACCTTCCGCGCGGGCCGCGGCTGCGCTAGGCTCGCCCCCCATCGAACGGGGAGGATTCTTCCATGCTCTACATGTTCCATTGCACCGACAAGGCCGGCGCCGCCCAGGTGCGCGCCGACAACCGCGCCGCCCATCTGGCCTATCTGGAATCGCAGGCCGACCGCATCTTCGTCGCCGGGCCGCTGCTGTCCGACGACGGGCAGGGCATGGTCGGCAGCCTGCTGATCGTGGAGTGCGCCGACGAGGCCGCCGCCAAGGACTTCGCCGCCAACGACCCCTACGCCAAGGCCGGCCTGTTCCAGAACGTCGAGATCCGCGCGTGGCGCCGGGTCTTCCCCAAGGCCTGAGCGGGAGACGGACGGCAATGGCCCGCTGGCTTCTGAAGTCGGAGCCCTTCAAGTATTCCTGGGACCGCATGGTCGCCGACGGAACCACCCATTGGGACGGCGTGCGCAACCATCAGGCCTCCAACAACCTGAAGGCCATGAAGGTCGGCGACCGCGCCTTCTTCTATCACTCGAACGAGGGGCTGGAGGTGGTCGGCGTGGTGGAGATCGCGCGGGAATATTATCCTGACCCCAGCGACCCGGCGGGGCGCTTCGGCATGGTCGACGTTCGGGCGCTGATGCCCGTGAAAACGCCGGTCACGCTGAAGACGATGAAGGCCGATCCCCTGCTTCAGGGCATGGCTCTGGTGCGCCAGTCGCGCCTGTCGGTCTGCCCGGTGACCGACGCCGAATGGGCGCATGTCTGCGCGCTGGCGGGTATTGAAGCGTAGGAAACGCTTCGAAACGGGAGGTCGCGGGTCTACTCGGCCCCTGCTTATTCAGCCGGTGCGCAGATGGTCGCCTGGAAGTCCTGGGTGGCCTGCCGCATCCGCAGGGCCAGCGCCCGCACCTCCGCCGCCGCTTCGGCGAAGCTTTTCTCCGGGGCGGCGGCCTCGGCCGCGTTCGGGGCGGATTTGGGGGCGGCGCGCAGGGTCGCGTCGATCACCATCAGGCTCGTGCGGTTGCCCATTTCCGTCAGGCGGCTCGCGAGGTCGATGCCGCCGGCCGTGCCGTCCGCGTTGGTCGTGCTGGCCATGCCCCTGATCTCCCCCTATCGGCTCTTGCCGGTGCCCACTCTTGTCCCTGCCGGACGGCTCGCGGGCGTGCCGGCGCCGGACGACGTGCAACGCTAGCGAGCGCCGGTTAAGGGCCGGTTAAGTGCCCCGGCCGGTGCGGTCTGCGGCCTATGCCTCGGCCGCCCGGAATAGCCGCGACAAATAGTCGCGGAACGGTTCGACAGGGCACGGTCCGTTTTTCAAAGAAACGAACGGTGCGCCGCAACAAAGTGGGTTGGAAAGACCCGTTGGGGGTGACGGACAATCGGCCGTTCTGCTTGTAGGGGCGGGGACTTGTGTGGATAATGATCGGCAACACGGGGTGGCTGGCCGCCACTCTCCAAGCCCTTCAGGGCACAACCAGAAGCACTACGGGGGAATCGCGAGCCAATGTCCGATAATTCGTTTTTTCCTGTTAAGCCGGAGATCGCCAAGACCGCGTATGTGGACGAGGCTGCCTACGCCAGCATGTACGAGAAGTCCATCAAGGATCCCGAGGCCTTCTGGGGTGAGCACGGCAAGCGCATCGACTGGATCAAGCCCTACAGCAAGGTCAAGGACGTCAGCTACACCGGCGACGTCCACATCAAGTGGTTCTACGACGGCACGCTGAACGTTTCGGCCAACTGCATCGACCGCCATCTGGCGACGCGCGGCGACCAGACCGCGATCATCTTCGAGGGCGACGACCCGTCGGTTTCCAAGCACATCACGTACAAGGAACTGCACGAGAACGTCTGCCGCCTCGCCAACGTGCTGAAGAAGCACGGCGTCAAGAAGGGCGACCGCGTCACCATCTACCTGCCGATGATCCCCGAGGCCGCCTATTCGATGCTGGCCTGCGCGCGCGTCGGCGCGATCCACTCCATCGTGTTTGGTGGCTTCTCGCCGGACAGCCTGAAGGACCGCATCGTCGACTGCGACAGCCACTTCGTCATCACTTCGGACGAAGGCCTGCGCGGCGGCCGCAAGGTTCCGCTGAAGGCCAACGCCGACAAGGCGGCCGCCGGCGCGCCGGGCGTCAAGACGATGCTGGTCGTCAAGCACACCGGCGGCGAGGTCGCCTGGACCGAGGGTCGCGACGTCTGGTACCACGAGGAAGTCGCGTCGGTGTCCGCCGACTGCCCGCCGGAGGAGATGAGCGCGGAAGACCCGCTGTTCATCCTCTACACCTCGGGCTCGACCGGCAAGCCGAAGGGCGTGCTGCACACCACCGGCGGCTATCTCGTCTACGCGTCGATGACGCACCAGTACGTCTTCGACTACAAGGACGGCGAGGTCTACTGGTGCACGGCCGACGTGGGCTGGGTCACCGGCCACAGCTACATCGTCTATGGCCCGCTGGCCAACGGCGCCACCACGCTGATGTTCGAAGGCGTGCCGACCTACCCGGACATCTCCCGCTTCTGGCAGGTGGTGGACAAGCACAAGGTCAACATCTTCTACACCGCCCCGACCGCCATCCGTTCGCTGATGCGCGAGGGTGAAGGCCCGGTGAAGAAGACCTCGCGCGCCTCGCTCCGCATCCTGGGTTCGGTCGGCGAGCCGATCAATCCGGAGGCGTGGCTCTGGTACTACAACGTGGTTGGCGATGGCCGCTGCCCGATCGTGGACACCTGGTGGCAGACGGAGACCGGCGGCATCCTGATCACCCCGCTGCCGGGCGCCATCGGCCAGAAGCCGGGTTCGGCGACGAAGCCCTTCTTCGGCGTGCGTCCGGTCGTCGTGGACAACGACGGCAAGGAGCTGGAGGGCGAGACCGAAGGCAACCTGTGCATCGCCGACAGCTGGCCGGGCCAGATGCGCACGGTGTTCGGCGACCACGAGCGTTTCGTGCAGACCTACTTCTCGACCTTCGCCGGCTACTACTTCACCGGTGACGGCTGCCGCCGCGACGCCGACGGCTACTACTGGATCACCGGCCGCGTGGACGACGTGATCAACGTGTCCGGCCACCGCATGGGCACGGCCGAGGTCGAAAGCGCGCTGGTCGCTCACCCGAAGGTGGCCGAGGCCGCCGTCGTGGGTTACCCGCACGACCTGAAGGGCCAGGGCATCTACGCCTACGTCACGCTCAACGCCGGCGAAGTGCCGTCGGAAGAGCTGCGCAAGGAGCTGGTGAACTGGGTCCGCAAGGAAATCGGCCCGATCGCTTCGCCCGACCTGATCCAGTGGTCGCCGGGCCTGCCGAAGACCCGTTCGGGCAAGATCATGCGCCGCATCCTGCGCAAGATCGCCGCGAACGAGTACGAAGCGCTGGGCGACACCTCGACGCTGGCCGACCCGACCGTGGTCACCGACCTGATCGAGAACCGCATGAACAAGGTCTGATCGGCCACATTCATTGCGCAGACGTTACGGACCGGGGGCCTTCAGGGCCCCCGGTTTCGTTTCGGGCCCCGGCTTTGTTTCGGAACGCCAACGTTTTTGCCCTGTTGTGTCGCCTGACCATTGGAAAGGGCGGCGATGCGCATCCATCATCTGAATTGCGGCACCATGTGTCCCGTGGGCGGCCGCCTGTTCGACGGCTACAGCGACGGGATGTCCGCCCATCTCGTCTGCCACTGCCTGCTGGTCGAGACGGATCGCGGGCTGGTTCTGGTGGACACGGGCTTCGGCCTGCGCGACGTGCGTCAACCGCGCCCGCGGCTCAGCCCGGTCTTCGTCGCCATGAACCGCATCCAGCTTCGCGAGGAGGACACGGCCCTGCGCGCGGTGGAGCGGCTGGGATTCCAGGCCTCCGACGTCCGGCACATCGTGGTGACCCACCTGGACTTCGACCATGCCGGCGGCATCGAGGACTTTCCCAACGCCACCGTGCATGTCTTCGGTCGGGAACTGGAGGCGGCGCGGGCGCAAAGGCAGGGCTTCGTCGCCTCGCAACGCTACCGCCCGCCGCAGTGGGACGAGGCGGTGAACTGGCAGGCCTACGAGGCCGGCGGAGAGCCCTGGTACGGCTTCGAGGCGGTGCGCGACCTGAACGGCCTGCCGCCGGAGATCCTGATGATCCCGCTGCCCGGCCACACCTGGGGGCATTGCGGCGTGGCGGTCAATAATGGGAACGGCGGGAACGGCTGGCTGCTGCTGGCCGGCGATGCCTATTTCCACCATGACGAAATGAACCCCGACCACCCGCACTGCCCGCCGGGCATGCGCGCCTACCAGCGCCTGATGGAGGTGGACCACGCCGCCCGCCTCGCCAACCAGGGCCGCCTGCGCGCGCTGGTGCGCGGTCATGGGGACGAGGTGCGGGTCGTCTGCTCCCACGACAAGGTGGAGCTGGACCGCTGCGCGTGACGCGCTGGAATCACCCCGCTCCCGCGCCGTCGCACCAGGGCTGGCGGCGTTCGCCGTGGTAGGGGCGGGCGAGGCCGGCCTTGATCATCGCCTCCGACAGGTCAGTGCCGCCGGTCGTCAGGATGCGGGCGCGGACCCGACCGCCGAACTTGTCCGGCTGCACGTCCATCAGGCTGATCAGGCTGGGGCCGATCAGCTTGCGCGCCATGTCGCGGGCGGCCTCCGCCAGTTCCCGTTCCTGGGGGCAGCGGGCGCGCAGTTCCGGCGCGTCCATGCCGTCCACGCGCACGTTGGTTTCCACGACCTGACCCAGCCAGATGATGGCGCACACGGTGATCGTGTCGCCGTCCACGACCTCCAGCACCTCCGCCGGGATCGGGCCGGGCAGCAGGGGCGGGGCGGCCGCCGTCGGGCTTGCGGCTGCCAGGGCAGCGCCGACCAAGCCGAGCAGGAGGCCCGAAAGCCGTAAGCGGGAGCGGCGTGGATCGGCGCGCATGCGCAACCCTTCTCGCGGAAGTCGTGTGGCCGATTGTCTCTGCGAGAATAGCGCGCGAATAGGAACGTATCAAGCACGACTTGGGGATTGTATCCTGCATGCATTTGTATTCACGCCACATGTGGGCGTGTGCAGGCAATCCATCCTATCGTGAACCGATCAAAAGTCGGAGCAGCGTCCCTTGAACTCCCAGTCGCCATAGCGGGTCGGCTCCGGCCCCTGCGGGCCGCCGATCTCGCCGGGCTTCTGCTCCGGGCCTTTCAGGGCTGCGTCGGTTTCAGTGCCGGTTTGTGCAGGGTTGGTGGCGGACGGATTGGCGCCAGACGGATTGAGGTCGGCGGACACCGTGCTGTCGGGGGTGGGGGTCTTGTCGGTCATGGCCGTCATATGGTGTGGGGTGCGGTGGGAAACCATCTTGAACGGGGGCTTCCGACAAGCCCATATCACCCCCGATGGGTCGCGGGAAGTCCCACAGGCGTACCCCCTTCGTGCAAGGGCGTCGCACAACGGCGTTGCAGGACGGCGCCGCGCCCCAAAGCACACCAACCAGCACACCGACCAGACGACCGGACCGACCATGACCAGCTATGTGAAGACCACCATACTCCTCGCCGGCCTGACGGCCCTGTTCATGGGCATCGGCTATCTGATCGGCGGCAAGGGCGGCATGATGATCGCCTTCCTGATGGCGCTGGGAATGAACCTGTTCAGCTACTGGAATTCCGGCGACATGGTTCTGTCCATGTACGGCGCGCGGGAGGTGGACGGCTATTCGGCGCCGGAGTTTCACGGCATCGTCCAGCGGCTGGCGGAGCGCGCCGGCCTGCCCATGCCGCGGGTCTTCATCATCGAAAGCGACCAGCCCAACGCCTTCGCCACCGGCCGCAACCCGGAGCACGCGGCGGTCGCCGCCACCACCGGCCTGTTGCGCATGCTGACCCCGGAGCAGATCGCCGGCGTCATGGCGCACGAACTGGCGCATGTGAAGAACCGCGACACGCTGGTCATGACGGTCACGGCGACCATCGCCGGCGCCATCTCCATGCTCGCCAACTTCGGCATGTTCTTCGGCGCGTCGCACTCCAGCAACGAGGAGGGGCAGGGTGGCAGCCCGCTGGGCATGATCGGCGGCATCCTCGTCGCCATCCTGGCACCCTTTGCCGCCATGATCGTGCAGATGGCCATCAGCCGCACCCGCGAGTACGAGGCCGACCGCATCGGCGCGGAGATCTGCGGGCGCCCGCTGTGGCTGGCCGACGCGCTGACCAGCATCCACGGCTATTCCCACCAGATCCCCAACCACGCGGCGGAGGCGAACCCGGCCACCGCGCACCTGTTCATCGCCAACCCGCTGCACGGGCGGAGCCTGGACAGTCTGTTTTCCACCCACCCGAACATGGAGGAACGGGTTCGCCGACTGCGCGAGATGGCTGGCGTCTTTGCGCCGCAACGGGGCCCGTGGGGATGATTGGCGCCTGATTCGGATTGCATGACGAAAGGCATAAGACTACCTTCCGGCTGCCTGACGACCATGAGGCAACCAGGGGGATAGAATGTCCGAGGTCACGAAGTACCGTCTCGTCACCCGGTCCGATTTCGACGGACTGGTCTGCGCCGTGCTCCTGAAGGAGCTGGGCATCCTCGACGAGATCAAGTTCGTGCATCCCAAGGACATGCAGGACGGCAAGGTCGAGATCACCGACCGCGACATCACCACGAACCTGCCCTATGTGCCGGGCGTGCATCTCGCCTTCGACCACCACCTGTCGGAAACGATCCGCGTCGGCAAGCAGGACAACCACATCATCGAGGCCGACGCCCCCTCCGCCGCGCGGGTCGTCTACAATTACTACGGCGGGAAGGAGCGCTTCCCGTCCATCTCCGACGAGATGATGGCGGCCGTCGACCAGGCCGATTCGGCGCAGTACCAGATCGAGGACATCCTGAAGCCGCAGGGCTGGACCCTGCTGAACTTCATCATGGACGCGCGCACCGGCCTGGGCCGCTTCCGGGACTTCCGGATCTCCAACTACCAGCTCATGATGGAGCTGATCGACTACTGCCGGAATCACAGCATCGACGAGATCCTGGCGCTGCCCGACGTGAAGGAGCGCGTGGACCTGTATTTCGAGCACGAGCCGAGGTTCTCCAACCAGCTCGCCCGCTGCACCACCATGCGGGGCAACGTCGTGGTCATCGACCTGCGCCGGGAGGAAACCATCTACGCCGGCAACCGCTTCATGATCTACGCCATGTACCCCGAGGCGAACGTGTCGATCCACGTGCTGTGGGGGCTGAAGCAGCAGAACACGGTGCTGGCCTGCGGCAAGTCGATCATCAACCGCAGCTCCCGCACGAACATCGGCCTGCTGATGCTGGAACAGGGCGGCGGCGGGCACGAGGCGGCCGGCACCTGTCAGGTGGACAACGACAAGGCCGACGCGGTGCTGGAGGAGATCGTCGCGCGCATGCGGGCGGAGGGTTGAGGATCGGCTGGCCGAAGGATCAGAGGCGAAGGAACGGGAGGCCGCGCGGTGCGGGTCTGCCTGTCGCTGGTAGGCCAGCAGTTCAACATGTACGCCAACACCGTCGCGCTGTTTCAGCACGCGCTGGCGGACCTTGGCCACACGGTGCGGGTGTCGGTCAATGGCGTGGACCCCGCGGCGCTGAACCTGTTCCTCCCGCCGATGGCCTTCCGCTCGCGCGAGCTGATGGCCTTCGTCGCCGGGGAGCGGCTGCCCTACGGCTTCATCGGGATCGAGACCTTCCACGGCTACGACCACCACCGCCAGGACGAACCGGCGGCGGACAGTGCGGACTTCCGCCGCTTCGTTGCGGAGGCGCGCTGCATCCTCTGCCTGTTCCGACAGGACGTGGAGCCCTACCGGGCGCTGGGCGGCCGGGCCGTCCACACGAAATACGGCTTCCACGAACGGGTCGATGAGGTGTGCCGCTCTGCCGAGCGGCCCATCGACGTCTTCTTCTTCGGCGACGTGCAGGGCCGGCCCCGGCGGGAACGGCTGCTCCAGGGCCTTGCCGCACGCGGGCTGGCGGTGCAAGCGCTGACCGGCGCGCAGGACTCGCCACCGAGCCTCGTGCGCAACTCCCTGATCGGCATGGCGAAGGCCAACCTGAACATCAACCATTCCTCGCACGTCAGCCCGCAGCGCGTGGTGTATCTGGCGAACAACCGGCTGCGCTGCCTGTCGGACACGGCCGAGGATCCGGACGGCTATCTGGAATCCGCGCTGGTCTTCGACCGTGATTCGGAGTTTCTGGACGGCTGCGCGGACTATGTCCGCTCCGACCGCTGGCGCACGGACGGCGAGGAGGCTTACGAGCTGATCCGCCGGCACCCGATGAGCCGGACGCTCCAGGCCGCATTCGACGAGACGCTGTGAACATCGACCTCGCCCCACTGTTCGACGCCGTTCCCCCCACCGCCCCACGCGAGGATGTGCTCCGCCGCATCGAGGATGCGGAGCGAAGCGCCGACGACGCGCTGGCCGCATTCCGGGTGGAAATCGACGGAGCCGCGCAGGGGACCGACCACGACCGGCGCATCGACGCCCTGCTCGCGCTGGAGACCCGGACCATTCCGGCCTCCGCCGCTGCGGCGGACAAGGCGGCCGAGCGGTTCATGATGGAGGTCGGGTTCCGCAAGCGCGACCTGATGCCACGCTTCCAGGCGCTGGCGGATCGTGTGCGGTCGGTGCACCGGCAGGCCCTGGCCGCCGCGCGCGACGCGCGCTGGGCGCTGATGGCCCGGCGCGCGCTGGCCGACCCCGGCGGCCCGTCCAGCCCGATCCATGGCGTCGGTTTCCGCTATGTGAAAAGCGACCGCTACGACGCGCGGGCGGTGCGCGGCCTGCCCCCGGACGACCGCGTGCGGGCCGACCGTTTCCTGAAGCGCCTGGGAGAGGACCCGACCCCGCCGGAACTGGACCTGCGCCCGCTGGAGCTGGACGTTGCGAATGGGGCGCTGTGGGTGATGAAGGCCGGCAACGGCAACCGCTTCATCCTGCGCCGCGGAGAGGCGGCGGGAGCGCCCTGCTTCTTCGTCGAGGACGTCGGGCCGTACCCCAGCTACGACGCTTGGGTGGCGCGGCGTTAGGGTGGGACCATGACCACAGAGACACGGAGGGTGTTTTCTCCGGGCGTTTCCTCTGTGTCTCCGCGTCTCTGTGGTGAAAAACCCGTGAGAAGGACGAGGGCCTCGGGGCGGACGGGAAATTGCGCCGGCTCGGCCTTCGCGCCCACTCGACACCCGCCGTCCGGCACGCTACATCCTGCGGCATGTCCGAAGCCACACTCGCCGCCCGCGCCTCTGCGCTCGACCTTCTGCGCGATGTTCTGCGCAAGTCCATCCCCTTTGATGACGCGTTCGACGCGCATCCGGAGCTGCGGGACCTCGACCCGCGCGACCGCGGCTTCGTGCGCCTGCTGGTCGCCACGGTGCTGCGCCGGCTCGGCCAGATCGACGAGCTGATCCAGGGAAGCCTCGCCAAGCCCGGCCTGCCCAAGGCCACCGTGCACGACATCCTGCGGCTGGGCACGGCGCAGCTGGTCTTCCTCGGCACACCGGCCCACGCCGCCGTGGACACGGCGGTGGAACTGGCTGCGGCCCGTGGGGCGGAGCCCTACAAGGGCCTGATCAACGCCGTGCTGCGCCGCATCGGGCGCGAAGGGGCGGACATCGCCGCCAAGCAGGATGCCGGACGGCTCAACACGCCGGACTGGCTGTGGCTCGCCTGGCGGCAGGCCTACGGCATCGGCCGCACCCGCGGCATTGTGGAGGCGCACCTGCACGAGGCGCCGCTGGACATCACCGCGAAGAGCGACCCGGCGGCCTGGGCCGCTCCGCTGGAGGCCACGCTGCTGCCCACCGGCACGCTGCGCCGCCCGCCCGGCGGCATCATCACCGACCTGCCGGGCTTCGCCGAGGGCGCGTGGTGGGTGCAGGATCTCGCCGCCTCCCTTCCGGCGAAGCTGTTCGGCGATCTGGCGGGCAAGCGCGTCTACGACCTGTGCGCCGCCCCCGGCGGCAAGACCGCGCAACTGGTCGCCCAGGGCGCCGCGGTGACCGCGGTGGACCGCTCCGCCAAGCGGCTGGAGCGGGTGCGGGAGAACCTGTCGCGCCTGAACCTGTCCGCGGAGATTCTGGCGGCCGACGTGGCGAGTTGGAACCCGGACCAGCCGGCCGACGCCGTGCTGCTGGACGCCCCCTGCTCGGCCACCGGCGCCATCCGCCGGCACCCGGACATCCTGCGCGTCAAGACGCCGGAGGACATCGGCAAGCTGGCGCGGGCGCAGAACCGCCTGCTGGCCCACGCGGTCGATCTGGTGAAACCCGGCGGCACGCTGATCTACTGCACCTGCTCCATCCAGCCGGAGGAGGGCGAGGCGCAGATCGACCGCATCCTCACCCGCGACCCGCGCGTGGAGCGCGTGCCCATTGAACCGGGCGATCTGGGGGGCATGGCGGAGCTGATCAACGAGCGCGGCGAGCTGCGGTCGCTGCCCGGCATGCTTTCGGAACTCGGCGGCATCGACGGGTTCTTTGTGGCAAGGCTGAGACGGTTGCACGAATAGATTACCACCGACTTGCGGCGGTCGAGGCGAATTTGATACCACACAAGGATGCACCTCCCCGATTGCCCGACCTCCCGTATCGATGCGCCGGTCGTCTTCCCTCATCGCGTGATGGGGTGAAGCGATGAGCGGCGCGCGCACCAAAATGGGCCGGTTGAGGGAGGGCGTCGCGCAGATCGCCTTCGGCAACCCGATCTACAAGCTGACGCTCGGCGGCCGGGCGCCCACGGCGCTGGCCATCGTGCCGCCGGATCCCTGGCCGGGCGACGCAACGGAAGGCTCCGCCCTGCTGGCGGGCGTGTTCCGACTCGGCGGTCAGACCGTCACCGTCGACCCCAACGGCTCACCCAGCTGGCGGGCGGGCAGCGCCAACTGGCTGGACGCGCTGCACGGGTTCGAATGGATGCGCGACCTGCGCGCTGTCGGCGGCGACGCGGCGCGGCGGCGCGCCCGCGCGCTGGTGCTGTCCTGGCTGGACCACAACGGTGGCTGGCACGCGCAGACCTGGGCGCCGGAGGTGCTGGGCGCGCGCATCGGCACCTGGATCGGCCTGCACGATTTCTACTGCGCCTCGGCCGACGACGAGTTCCGCGCCCGCATCTTCGACAGCCTCGCCCGGCAGCTCCGCCACCTGACCCGAGTCGTGCCCGGCGCGCTGGACGGCAAGGCGCTGGTCACCGCGGCCAAGGGCCTCGTCTACGGCGGCTTCTGCCTGCCCGACAACGAGCGGGTCGGCATCGACGCGCTCCGCTTGCTGGAGCGGGAGCTGCCGCGCCAAATCCTGCCCGACGGCGGCCATGTGGAGCGCTGCCCGTCGGTGCAGCTGCGCATCCTGCGCGACCTGATCGACGTGCGCGCCGTGCTGCGCACCGCCCGCGCCGACGTGCCGGAGGCCTTGCAGCACGCCATTGACCGCATGACGCCGGCCCTGCGCTTCTTCCGCCACGGCGACGGCGGGCTCGCCCTGTTCAACGGCGGGCGGGAAGAGGACGCGGCCCTGGTCGACACGGTGCTGGCCCAGGCCGACGCCCGCGGGCGCCCGCTGAAAAGCGCGCCGCACACCGGGTTCGAACGGCTGATCGCCGGCCGCACCATGGTGCTGATGGACGCCGGCATTCCCCCGGTTGGCGGGCTGGACGCCGCTGCCCACGCCGGCACCCTGTCGCTGGAGGTCTCCATCGGCAAGGAGCGGCTGTTCGTCAACTGCGGCAGCCACCCGGTGAAGACCGGCCCCTGGCGCGCGGCGCTGGCCGGCACCGCCGCCCATTCCACCGTCGTGCTGGCCGAGACCAACTCGTCGGAAGTGCTGGATGAGGGCGGGCTCGGCCGCCGGCCGTCGCACGTCGGCTGCGAGCGGCAGGAGCACGATGGCGCCGTTCTGGTCGTCGCCACGCACAACGGCTACAGCCGCAACTTCGGCTATCTGCACCGGCGGCGCGTCTATCTGGCCGAGAATGGCGAGGATCTGCGCGGCGAGGACACGATGGAACCGGTGATCGGCGCCACGCCGGAGCCGCGGCCCTTCACCATCCGCTTCCACCTGCATCCGTCGGTGCAGGCCTCGCTGATCCAGGGCGGCAGCCAGGTGCTGCTGCGACTGCACAGCGGCGCGGGCTGGCGCCTGCGGGCCACGGGCGGGACGCTGCACATGGAGGAAAGCATCTATCTGGGCAGCGGCGACGAGCCGCGCCGGACGATGCAGATCGCCATCTCCGGGAATACCGGGCCTGAACCCCACACCGTGAAATGGGCCTTGCGCCGCGAGCGCAAGGGGGCGTAAATCGCGCGCATCCGCGGCGACCGGGGACGGGTGCACGGATGAGCACGCATTGCGCACGGAGCGACACGGCCTGAAACAGGGTACGTGGCCGTCCGCGTTTTCCACATTCCGTGCTCATCCGTGCCCCCCAGTCGGCCGCCCTGTTCACGCTCCAGACAGTTCAGGATGCCCCGATGAGCCCGCCGAAGACCGCCCACTCGCCCGCCCCCGATCTCGTCCGCATCACGCGCGCGCTGATTTCCGTGTCCGACAAGACGGGCCTCGTCGCGCTCGGCCAGGCGCTGGCGGCCAAGGGCGTGGAGATCCTGTCCACCGGCGGCTCGGCGCAGCGTCTGGCCGAGGCCGGCGTCCCGGTGAAGGAGGTCTCCGACCACACCGGCTTCCCGGAGATCATGGACGGCCGCGTGAAGACGCTGCACCCGCGCGTGCACGGCGGCATCCTGGCCCGCCGCGACATCCACGCGGACGCCATGAAGGCCCACGACATCCCGCCGATCGATCTGGTGGTCGTGAACCTCTACCCGTTCGAGGCGACCGTCGCGAAGGGCGCGTCCTACGACGACTGCGTGGAGAACATCGACATCGGCGGGCCGGCGATGATCCGCGCCGCCGCCAAGAACCACGACTTCGTCACCGTGGTCACCGACCCGGAAGACTATGAGGCGGTGCTGGACGAACTGGCGACGCACGACGGCGCCGTGACCCTGAAGCTGCGCCGTACGCTTGCCCAGCGCGCGTACGCGCGTACGGCCGCGTACGACGCCGCCATTTCCACCTGGCTGGCCGGCCAGATGGGCGAGACCTTCCCGCCGCGCGTCACGCTGTCGGGCAAGCTCAGCCAGACCCTGCGCTATGGCGAGAACCCGCACCAGCAGGCGGCCTTCTACGTCACCGGCGAGCAACGTCCGGGTGTTGCGACGGCCATCCAGTTGCAGGGCAAGGAGCTGTCCTACAACAACCTGAACGACACCGACGCCGCCTTCGAACTGGTCGCGGAGTTCGAGCGCCCGGCCGTCGCCATCATCAAGCACGCCAACCCCTGCGGCGTGGCGCAAGGCGACAACATCCTGGACGCGTACAAGGCCGCGCTGCTGTGCGACCCGGTCAGCGCCTTCGGCGGCATCATCGCGGTGAACCGTCCGCTGGACGCCGCGACGGCGGAAGAGATCTCCAAGCTGTTCGCCGAGGTGGTGATCGCCCCGGACGCCGACGACGCGGCCCGCGCCCTGCTCGCCACCAAGAAGAACCTGCGCGTCCTGCTGACCAAGGACGTTCCGAACCCGGCCGAGCCGGGCATGATGATCAAGCAGCTGTCGGGGGGCTTCCTCCTCCAGAACCGCGACAACGGCCGCATCGACCCGGCGGAGCTGAAGGTCGTCACCAAGCGCGCCCCGACCGAGCAGGAACTGGCCGACCTGCTGTTCGCCTTCCGCGTCGGCAAGCACGTGAAGTCGAACGCCATCGTCTACGCGAAGAACGGCGCCACCGTCGGCGTCGGTGCCGGGCAGATGAGCCGCGTGGACTCGGCGCGCATCGCCGCCATCAAGTCGGCGGAAGCCGCCAAGGCCGCCGGCTTGTCGGAGCCGCTGACCAAGGGTTCGGTGGTTGCCTCGGACGCCTTCTTCCCCTTCGCCGACGGCCTGCTGGCCGCCGCCGAGGCTGGCGTGACCGCGGTGATCCAGCCCGGCGGCTCCATCCGCGACAACGAGGTGATCGCCGCCGCGGATGAGAAGGGCCTTGCGATGGTCTTCACTGGAATGCGCCACTTCCGGCACTGAGCGAGAGCAACGAGGCCCTCTCTCCACACGGGGAGGGGGCCTTTGAATCCAATTCCGTTGTCGGAACGGACTACCGTCCGTGCGGGTTCAGCAGGCGTGCCATCATACCAGTCACGCCTGTCGGGGACTTCCCATCCTCCGATCCTTCCTCCGGCTTCAGGCGGCCGGTCGCCGCCATGGCGACGAGGAGGGCCGGGTGCATCCGGGGATGGTGGTCGCCAGCGCCGGAGCCGGCACCATCGGTGGACTCCGGGCGTGGCGTGCGATGGTCGCGGGCGAGCGCCTCGTTGATGTGCGCGAAGGCCTCGATGTCCTTGATGTGCAGCATGTCCGTTCCGCCCTCCGGGCCGAGACTTATTGTGCGTCGCAGCAAATTGGAAGGTAGCAGCTTCCGCCGGTCGGATGCGTGATCAGGGTGCGGCGGACTGTCGCACCGCGGGCGATCCGGTCCGGGTCGGCTCTCGAACCGTCAGCATAAGCCCAAAACCGACCAGGAAGAAACACACAACGCTCGCCATGCCCGCGCGCTGGCTGGCGAAGGCCTCCGTGGCGAGGCCGAAGGCCAGCGGGCCCATGAAGCCGACCATGCGGCCGGTCAGGCTGTAGAGCCCGAACATCTCCCCCGCCATCCCCTCCGGTGCCAGCCGCGCCATCATGGAACGCCCGGCCGCCTGTGCCGGCCCGAAGAAGGCGCCGAGCCCCAGCGCCAGGATCCAGAACCACAGTTTCTCCGTCGCCAGCAGCAGCGGCACGCCGAAGGCGATCAGGCCCAACAGGCTGATGAGGATCGTCGGCTTGGCGCCCGCCCGGTCGTCCACCCAGGCGAAGCCGATGGCGCCGATGCCGGCCACGACATTCAGCGCGATGGCGAACAGCAGGATCTCTTCGAACGTCATGCCGAAGGCATGGGCGGCGAAGATGCCGCCGAAGGCGGTGATCGTGTTGATGGCGTCGCGGTAGAAGGCGCTGGCGACCAGGAAGCGGACGACGTTCTTGTACTTGCGGGTCTCCGCCAGCGTCCGGCGCAGCATCGCGACACCCTCGCGCGCCGCCTGCCCGATGCCGAGCCCGGTCGGCGGCGCGTCCGGCACCCACAGGAAAAAGGGTAGGGCGAACAGCGCGTACCAAGCCGCGGCCAGCAGGGCCGTGGCGCGGACGGGCGCCTGATCCGCCGTGTCGAGCAGCCCGAACAGCGGGGCGGGCGACTTCACGAAGACGAACAATGCGACCACAAGGCAGACCAGTCCGCCGAAATAGCCGACGCCCCAGCCCCAGCCAGACAGGCGCCCCAGCATGGCCGGCGGGGCCAACCCCGTCAGGCTGGCGTTGTAGAAGACGTTCGCCAGTTCGAAGGCGGTGGTGCCGATCACCACGCAGACCAGCGCGAACAGCGCGTAGGACGGGTCGGGCTTCACCCACCAGAGCGCCGCGCTGAACAGCACCGTCAGGACGGTGAACAGCGCCATCCAGGGCTTGCGCCGCCCGGTGCGGTCGGCGATGGCGCCCAGCACGGGGCTGAGCAGCGCGATCGCCAGCCCGGCGATGGTGAGCGCCGCACTCCACTTCGATGCCCCGGCCACCTCGTCCCCGACCACGCCGCGGGCAAAATACACGGAAAAGACGAAGGTCGTGATGATGGTGTTGTACGACGAGTTGGCCCAGTCGTAGAGGCACCAGGACACGATGGCGCGCCGGCTTGGCGCCTCGACGGTGTTGGTCATGCTGGGAGGCCGTCTGCGGATCGGGGGGTATCACTCTAGCCACCCGGGTCCGGAGCGACAAGGTACGCCTTCTCCGACGCCTTTCCTTTCGAATACATGTCCTTCGTCTGCTGAATGGCGGTGTCGAGCTGCGATTCGAAGCCCTTGAACCAGGGTTGGTCCTTCAGATCCTCCGCTGTGCGGATCAGGCCGTGGGTGTTGCCGCGTCCAGGGTTGTTCTTCATGGTGTTCAGCGCGTTCATCACGAGCTTTGCCAGCGGGTTGTCGCTGTCCAGTTTCTCCGGCTCGCCGCCCTCTTCGCGCTTCGCATTTTTCCTGGCGAGGTCCTTGGCGGACTTGAGGAGCATCCCCACCGGTGTTCCGTCGCTTAGCTTCTCCAGTTCCTGCAACTCCTTGCGGGTGTTGTGGAGCGATGCCTCATAGTTCCACTGCGCCCCCGCCCGGTCCATCGCCCAGTCGATGGAGGTCTTTTCCTCGTCGCTGACCTTGTCGAGGAATTTGACGCCCGCCTTCATATGCGCGGTCATGTCGCCGTTGTACGGATCGACGAAGGTGCCCTCCAGCCGGGTCGGGCCGCTGTACAGACCCATCGCCAAACCTTGCTGCTGAATCATCATGTCGCGCGCGGTCGTCTGCTCCTCCTCGGAGAACAGGCCTTCGGTGTTGCTGCTGATGGCGTACAGGGACCGGCGGTCGAGGTCGCCCATCACCGTGTGCCAGTCCCGGCCCTCGTAGGAGTTGGCGTTGAAGGGCTCGCCGCTGGCGTCCATGGCCGCGTACTGCGCGTCCATGCGCGCGCGGGCGTCCTTTGCGGCTTCCGACAGGGTCTTGCCCGCCGAACTGGACAGGGCGCCCGGATTGTCCACGGCGTCGGCCAGCGCCGTCACCGGCTTGCCGTCGCGCGTCGGGAAATAGACAGCGAAACGGGACATGGGGGCCTTGGCCGCCTCGGTTCCAGCGGTTCCGGTGGCGCTCGCCATGACCGTCCGGGCCTCGATGGACAGGCTGACGATCACGGACGCGTTGCCGCCGCCGTTCGGCTCCGTCGCCGCGCCTTTCGCTGGGGAGGATGTGCTCCTGTCCGCCGCCGAACCCGTCGACACCGATCCGGTCAGCTTGAGGCTGACAGTGGACGCGTATACGGGCGCCGCCGAAATGGACATACGACCCTCCCTTTTTTCCGTCGATTGACGTTTAGGGAAGGGTACGGCGCCCGGTTGCGGCAGTCAAATTTCGATCAACCCTCGCATAGTATCAGGGCCATTTGCCGCAGGATGCGCGCGGCATCGGCTCAGCCGCCGATGCCGAAGGAGATCTGGTTGTTGTCGTAGCGGGCGACGACGGTCAGCCGGTCGCCGTGGCGGACGCGGATCGGATTTTCCAGGAAGGTCATGGCCTGCTTCCAGTGGTTCGTCCGCGCGCGGCTTTCGGAGCGGTAGACGACCTCCTCGTCCATCAGCAGGTCGAACCAGAAGGCCACGCCGTGGCAGATGCCCTCGGCGGTGATCTCCACCTCGATCTCGCGCTGGCCTTCCTCCGGCATGTTGCGGGTGAAGTCGAAGTCGAGCGCGGTGAAATCGGCGGACAGCGGGGTGTGGGCGTCGGCGGCCAGATCGATCTGCTGGTAGCCGGGGGAGCGGAAGACGTCGAAGGTCGACATGTCGAAGCCGTCGATGCCCTTCACCGGGTTGATGCGGGCGAGTTCCGGGGTCTCCACCAGCATGGCGTAGACGGTGGAGGCGCGCGGGATGATCGCGCCGCCGGGCTTCACCAGATGGGTGCGCGCGTGTTGCAGCACCGACAGCATGCGGGGCGCCAGCATGCCGATGTTGATCAGTTCCGACACGAAGACGTCGGCCTTCTCCGGCAGGTCGCCACCCTCGCCGACGGTCAGCTGGGTGGACAGCTTCGGCACGACGCTGACGCGGTCGGCGTAGCCGTTGTTGGCGACCGTCTCCTTCGCGACGCGGGCAAGGATCGGGTTGACCTCGCAGGTGACGACCTGTTTCGCCCCGGCGCGGGCCGCCATCATGGCGACGATGCCCGAACCCGTCCCGATTTCCAGCACCAGCGAGTCCGGCGTCACGGCGCGCTTCAGCGCGGCGTCGTAGGCCTCGTTGCGCTCGACGTCGTTGATCATCGGCAGATGCCAGCCGGGCACCGCGTTGGAATAGATCAGGCGGCGGGTGAACTGCACCAGCGGGTGGTCGGGCGCCACGGCGCGGGCGGCCTCGATGGCCTCCACCGCCTCGTTGGCGCGGTCGAGGCTTTGCAGCGTGTGCGCCAGCCCGACATGGGCGGGCACGAAGCGGGGGGCCGCCTCGATCACCTTGCGGAAGGAGGATGCCGCCTCCTCCAGCTGGCCGCGAGTGCTCAGCGCCTCGGCCAGGTTGTAGCGGGCCTCCAGATACTCCGGGGCGAGGTCGAGCGCGCAGCGGAAATGGGTCTGCGCCTCCTCCAGCCGGCCGAGTTCGCGCAGCGTGGTGCCGAGGAAGTTGTGCATCTCCGGCGCGTCGGAGCGGAGCGCCAGCGCCGTGCGGAAGGCGGCCTCCGCCTCCTCCAGCCGGCCAAGCGCCTTCAGCGCGTTGCCCAGGTTGCCGTGCAGCTCCGGCAGGCGGTCGTTCAGGACGATGCCGGCGCGGAACGCCTCCTTCGCCTCGGCCGGTCGGCCGAGCTGGAAAAGCAGGCTGCCGCGGCTGTTGTGGAAGGACGGGTCGTTGCCCTGCTCCGCGATGGCCTTGCCCAGCAGGTCCAGCGCCTCCTCAGGATGGCCGGTGTGCGCGGCCACGAGGCCCAACAGGTGCAGCGCCTGCGCGTTGTGCGGATCGGCCGCCAGGAGTGCGCGGCAGGCCGCCTCCGCCCCACCGAGGTCGTTCGCCCGGAACAGGCGGATGGCGTCGTGCAGGTTGGGCGTGGATTCGGTCATCGCGGCGGCTCCGGGTGGGCGAAAAGGCGCAGGAACGCCCGCACCATACCCGGAAAGTGGTGCGGACGCATGGGAAACCCTCTCCCACCGGAGGCGGGAGAGGGTTTGGGCTCGCTTACCCCGCGGTCAGGCCGCGCAGTTGGCGGTTGGCTACGGCCAGCATGGACAGGTCCACGTTGGGCTGGGTGCGCAGTTCGGACAGGAGCTGCTCGACGCGTTCCACCACCGGGCGGTGGCGGGCGATCCAGCCGTCCACCGGGGATTCGGCGGGAAGCTGGTCCGCGATTTCCAGCACGCGGACGGTCAGCGCGGTCTGGTGGGCGAACAGGTCGTCCACCAGGGCGGCAACCGCCTGCTTCTGCCAGTGGTTCTCCACCTTCGCCGTCGCGGCCTTGTCGCGCAGCCACTCCAGCCCGAACCGGCGGCCCAGGATGAAGTAGACCGCGGCCACGGCCGACACATCGCGCTTCGTGCGCCGCGCGATGCGGACAAGGTCAGGGGCCGCCGCCAGCACGGGCAGGGCGGCCATCCGGCAGGCAAGCTCCGCCGGCACGCCCTGTTCCACATAGCCGCCGACGCGGGCGGCCAGACGGCCGGCTTCCTCCGCGTCCAGGAAGGCGTCGAGCCCGCCCATCAGCGCCTCGATGCCCGGACGGAAGGCCTCCGTTTCCGCCGCGATGTCCAGCGGCTGCGGGCAACTGGTCAGGAACCAGGCGACGGCGCGCTCCATCAGGTGCACCGTCTCCAGGATCATGGAGGTCTGGAGCGTCGCCGGAACGACATTGTCCAGATCCTCGATCCCGGTCCAGAGCGACCGCAGGCCAAAGCTGTCGCGCACGATGGCGTAGCCGCGGGCGACGTCCGCCGGACCCATGCCGGTCTTCTCCATCATCTCCTTGACGAAGGTCGGACCGGTCCGGTTGACGAGGCTGTTGGTCACGCTGGTGGCGATGATCTCACGCCGCAGCCGGTGGCGCTCGACGGCCTCGGCGTGGGTCTTGCGCAGCGGCTTGGGGAAATAGCGGGTGAGGTCGTCGCCCATGAAGGCGTCGTCCGGCAGGTCGGACGCCAGCAGGTCGTCGTACAGCGTGATCTTGGCGTAGGCCAGCAGCACCGCCAGTTCCGGCCGGGTGAGGCCCTGGCGGTTGGCCATGCGGGCCGACAGCTCCTCCTCGTCCGGCAGGTATTCGATGGCGCGGTTCAGGCGGCCGGCCTTCTCCAGCGCGCGGATGAAGCGGGCCTGCGCCTCCAGCGCGTCCGGACCCTGCGCGCGGGCGACGGTCAGGGCCTGGGTCTGGAGGTAGTTGTCGGCCAGCACCAGCCCGGCGACCTCGTCGGTCATCTCGGCCAGCAGCAGATCGCGCTGCTTCATCGTCATGTCGCCTCGGGCGACCACGTCGTTCAGCAGGATCTTGATGTTCACCTCGTGGTCGGAGGTGTCCACGCCGGCCGAGTTGTCGATGGCGTCGGTGTTCAGCCGTACCCCGTGCTGCGCCGCCTCGATGCGGCCGCGCTGGGTGACGCCGAGGTTGGCGCCTTCGCCGATCACCTTGGCGCGGACGTCGCGGCCGTCGATGCGCAGGGCGTCGTTGGCCTTGTCGCCGACCTCGGCGTTCGTCTCCTCCGACGACTTCAGGTAGGTGCCGATGCCGCCGAACCACAGCAGGTCCACCTCCGCCTTCAGGAGCGTCTGCATCAGCTCCTGCGGGGTGACGTGGGCCTTGTCGATGCCGAAGCGGCTGCGGATTTCCGGAGTCAGCTCCAGCGCTTTGGCGCCGCGGTCGAAGATGCGCCCGCCCTTCGACAGCAGGCCGGCGTCGTAGTCCGCCCAGGAGGAGCGGGGCAGGTCGAACAGCCGCTTGCGCTCGTCCCAGCCGCGGGCCGGGTCGGGATCGGGGTCGATGAAGATGTGGCGGTGGTCGAAGGCGGCGAGCAGCCGGATGTGCTTCGACAGCAGCATGCCGTTGCCGAACACGTCGCCGGACATGTCGCCGACGCCGACCACGGTGAAGTCGGTCGTCTGGGTGTCGTGCCCCAGCTCGCGGAAGTGGCGCTTCACCGACTCCCAGGCGCCGCGGGCGGTGATGCCCATCTTCTTGTGGTCGTAGCCGGCGGAGCCGCCCGACGCGAAGGCGTCGCCCAGCCAGAAGCCGTAGTCGATCGACACCGAGTTCGCGATGTCGGAGAAGGTGGCCGTGCCCTTGTCGGCGGCGACGACCAGATAGGGATCGTCCCCATCATGCCGCACCACCTCGGCCGGCGGCATCACGGCACCCTCGGCGTTGAGGTTGTCGGTGATGTCGAGCAGGCCGCGCATCAGCGTCTTGTAGCACTCGATGCCTTCGGTCAGCTGCGCCTCGCGGCCTGCGCTGGGGGCCGGCGGACGCTTCACCACGAAGCCGCCCTTGGAGCCCACCGGCACGATGACGGTGTTCTTGACCATCTGCGCCTTCATCAGGCCCAGGATCTCGGTGCGGAAATCCTCGCGGCGGTCGGACCAGCGGATGCCGCCGCGGGCCACCTTGCCGCCGCGCAGGTGCACGCCTTCCATGCGCGGGCTGTAGACGAACACCTCCACCATCGGCCGCGGCAGCGGCAGGTCGTCGATGTGGCGGCTGTCGATCTTGAAGGAGATGTAGGTCTTCGGCTTTCCGTCCGCACCGTTCTGGTAGGCGTTGGTGCGCAGCGTGTTGCGGATCAGGTTGAGGAAACGCCGCAGGATGCGGTCCTCGTCCAGGTTCTTCACGCTGTCCAGCGCGCGCTCGATCTCCGTCTCCAGGCCGGGGTCGTTCTGCGTCTGGCGGGCCGGGTCGAAGCGGGCGTGGAACAGGGCCGTCAGCTTGCGCGCGATGGCGGGGTGCTCGGCCAGCGTGCTTTCCACCACGTCCTGGCCGTAGGGGATGCGGGCCTGGCGCAGATACTTGGCGTAGGCGCGCAGCACCGTCACTTCGCGCGCGTTCAGGCCGGCGCGGAGCACGAGGCGGTTGAAGCCGTCATCCTCCATCCGGCCGTCCCAGACGGCGGAGAAGGCCTCCTGGAACTTCTCCTTCACCATGGCGCAGTCGATGGGCAGGCCGTTCTGGCTGCGCGCGATGAAGTCGTGGATCCACACCGGGGCCGCGTGGCCTGCGACCGTCACGTCGAAGGGCACCTCGGTGATGACCTTCAGGTCCATGTGCTCCAGCATCGGCAGCACGTCGGACAGCGGGACCGGCCGGCCCTCGTGGTAGATCTTGACGTGAAGCTCGTGCGCTTCCGCCTCCAGCGGGCGGTAGAGGTTGATGCCCAGCACGCCCTGCGCCATCACCTTTTCGATGCGCTCGATGTCGTAGACGGCGGTCTCGGCGTTGAACTGCTCGCGGTAGCTGGTCGGGAAGGCGTCGGCGTAGCGGCGGAACAGGGCGCCGCCCTCCTCCTCGCCGCGCGCGTCGATCAGCGCGTCGCGCAGGTGGTCGTCCCAGCCGCGGGCGGCCTGCACCAGCCGCGCCTCCACATCGGCGACGTCCACGGCGGGCACGCGGCCCGGCTCCGTCCGGATGATGAAGTGCAGACGGGCCAGCACGCTTTCAGTCAGCTGCGTGGTGAAGCCGGAGCAGGTGCCGTTGTAAGCCTCCTCAAGGATCGTCTGGATGCGCCGGCGCAGCGTCGTGTCGTAGCGGTCGCGCGGCACGTAGACGAGGCAGGAGGCGAAGCGCTCGAACGGATCCTTGCGCACGAACAGCGCCAGCCGCTGGCGTTCCTGCAGGTGCAGGATGCCGATGGCGATGTCGAACAGCTCCGGCACCTGGACCTGGAACAGCTCGTCGCGCGGGTAGGTCTCCAGGATGTGCAGCAGCGCCTTGCCGTCGTGCCCCTGCGGGTCGAAGCCGGCCAGATCCATCACCTCGGCCACCTTGCGGCGCAGGTAGGGGATCTCGCGCGGGCTGCGGTTGTAGGCGACGGAGGTGAACAGGCCGGCGACCAGCCGTTCGCCAATGATCCGCCCCTCGGCGTCGAAGCGCTTGATCAGCATGGCGTCCATCGGCACGGCGCGGTGCACCGGCGACGGGCGGTTGCCCTTGGTGACCATCAGGACGCGCGGGTTGCGCAGGAAGTCGCGCACGTCCGGCGGCAGGGTGGCGTAGTTGCGCAGGCCGTCGAACACGGTGACCGAGTCGTCGCGCAGGATGCCGAGCCCGCTGCCGGGGACCAGCCCCAGCGCCGGCTCGGCGCCGTCGGCGCCGTTCTCGAAGCGGTATTCGCGGTAGCCGAGGAACGTGAAGTGGTCGTCGTCGACCCAGTCGAGGAAGGCCTTGGCCTCGTCCACCTCGTCCGCCGGGACGGTGGCGCGGGCGGCGTCGGCGTCCTTCACGGCTTCGCGCACCTGCTCGCGCATGGCGCGCCAGTCGGCGACCGCGGAGCGCACGTCGGCCAGCACGCGTTCCAGCCCCTCGCGGGCCCTGGTCAGCGCCTCGCCATCCGGAACGGCGCCGACCTCCACGTGCATGAAGGACTCAGGAGACGCGTCGGTCGGCGCCGCCGCGGTCTCGTACAGTTCGGTCAGCTGGCCGGAGGCGTCGCGCTTCACCCGCACCACCGGGTGAATCACGAGATGCACGGTCAGGCCTTGGCGGTTCAACTCCGCCGTGACCGAATCGACCAGGAACGGCATGTCGTCGTTGACGATCTCCACGACCGTGCGGTGGGACTGCCAGCCGTGTTCCTCGATCCGGGGATTGTAGACGCGAACCTTTGCTTTCGCCTTTTCCTGGGGCCCCTGGCCTGCCTCGCGCTGCTGGCCCCACTGCCACATGGCCAGCGCTGCGCCGTAAAGCTGTTCGGCCGGCGCCTGGATGATGTCGTCGGGCGGTACATTGTCGTAGAATTGCCGTACGAACCGTTCCGCCGGTGCGGCGCGGGTGCGGCCCAGCCGCTCACGCACTTGACGCACGACCTCTTCGGTCAGCTCGTCCTTGAGCTGTTCGGCCCTGAGAGCCATCGCTCCGATCCTTCCCTGTATCCGCGGCGGTTTTCCGCCGTTGTGGGGCCAAGGGTAGCCTATTTGCAGGCGCTGGCAACAGGCAGTGGGGCTTGGCCGAAATAGTTCCTGAATATGCCCTTAGGACGGGTTGGCGAACCGATCGTGGATAGCGGAGTCTTACTGATATCCTGACTTTCGTCGGGTTTTCGACGGGGGGTTTTAAAAGGGGGCTCGGCATGGATACCGCCATCGGGCTTCTGGTTGCGTCCGCCCTGGCCCTGGCGGCTGGATTGACGGGATGGTGGCTGGGCGGACGCCGGGCGAGGCCGGCGGGTCTGGACCTGTCCCCGTCGGT
>Ga0065721_10004695_pt1 | contig 26293 bp, 24 predicted proteins | sample Mesricmetagenome_FD_59108 | JGI IMG/M metagenome (GOLD analysis project Ga0065721, IMG submission 59108) | Mesophilic microbial community from rice straw/compost enrichment Sample: eDNA_1 v2 (version 2) | ecosystem: Engineered > Solid waste > Grass > Composting > Bioreactor | place: USA: Davis... | reverse complement strand
GATCTCATCGTGGCCAGCGGTCAATGACCGCGCTGACAGGCCGGACATATGACTGCACCGTCCGACGGAGATTCATGCTGCCAACGCCTTGCTAACCGGGCCGTTCCACATATGAGTCAGAGCCAATATTGGACGCCGATTGACACCCAAGGGCAGGTGCCACAGAATAAGCCGGCTGCCCTACTGCCCGGAGCCTACCGCGCTTTGGGCCATCTATCGAAAGTTAGTCATTAAACCGAGCGCATGGGATACCCACCGCTGAAGGTCGCGCTGCCGTCTTGCGCTTGCTCCGCCAGAAAGCGTCGAGTCTTGATCAGATGCAGCAGGCGTTCGACGCGAAGGACTCAGTAGACTTCCTTCACACTTTCATGGGCTATAAACGTCTCCGCAATGAAACGGTGGCCGTGATCATGGCGAAATCCTGCAGAAGCATCGGACCTTGGTCCGATCGAAGCAAGCAAGCACGGCGTCATATCCCTTGGATGAAGATCTGACCGGAAATTCTCGCATTACTGATCGCGATCGTGCTAGTCGCCGTTGCCGGTTTGGCGCTGGCTGAACTGGCTGATCTAACCCTGTCTGCAAGATTTAGCTTTTGATGTTTTGCAAGTTGGACATGCAGCTAGACGATCAAATACCAGGACCATACAAAGTATGACCCAAAGGCCAGCGCCACGAGCCAGATGCAACCGATCGCCATCAGCCCACCTTTACTGATCGGCCGGTCCTCTCTAGCCTTCGCCTGCTCACGGAACTCCTCCATCAATGGCGTAGGAATCAGCCGAACCGCCAACATGATCCCCAAAGGCAATAGGATGACCTCGTCCAGATAACCAAGGATCGGGATGAAGTCGGGGATGAGATCGATGGGCGATAACGCGTAAGCTGCGAAAGCCCCTGCGAGAAGCTTAGCAGCAAGAGGTGTGCGAGGATCGCGTGCTGCGATCCAAAGCGCCACCGCGTCTCGCTTAATCGTCCTCGCCCAATTCTTCAGATCGACAAACAACGCCATGCCTCATCGTAGATTGCTGCGTTGGAGGCTAGCTTAACTCATCCACTCGCAACTGAACGGCCCAAAGCTGCCCGCCTTTAGATGCTGGAGCGGCGGAATAAGAATACTGACCTCGTATTACTACCTTCGGACGAACAGACGAACAGACGAACAGACGAACAGACATCCCATGAGGGATTTTGGCCGTAAAGGAGCGGACTACATCATGTTCAGAATTATCCGTTTATTTTTTCAAGCGCGTAGGCCAGCACCTAAAATGATTGCAATGCACGTCGGCCAGCAACCATCGCTCTTGAAAGCATTCAAACCACCGGCCCCACGCGATCGTGGTCGATCAGCTTAGCGGCAGATATTCCAGCCATTCCTGCGCGCCTCGTAGTACACGAAGAATTCGAACTGTCGTCTCGGTGAGGGCGTAGGCGGCGATATAAGGCATACCGTTGATGACGATTTTGAGGTCCCCTGCGCGCCATTAGTCAGGCACGCCATGGGTCCACGAGGACAACGCCGGTGCCTTGGAAATCTTGAATGTTGCGTGTAACGACCACAAGCCCGTGCACGACTGCCGTGGCAGCGATGAGTGCATCAGCTTCGTTGCGGCGATCCGGAATATGCAAATGGGCACATCGTGTCGCAATCGCTTCATCGATAGCAATGATGCGCTGAGCGAACTCCGGGCGTACTCGGCTATCCATCCAGGCTCGTAAGCGAGCGCCCTGCTCAATGTCACGCCGTTGAAGGCTGAGTATCCCGCGCTCAAGTTCTAGAATTGTTATGGCAGAAATATACAGATCGCGGGAATCCTGCGCGCTTACCCAAGCGGTCACGTTCGGATCAGCTTTACCGTCACCAACCTTACGGAGCTCGGAGACAACGTTTGTGTCGAGCAAAAATTTCAAGACAGATCAACTTCGCGAGTTGCGATGACTGATCGAGACGGATCGAAATCGATATTCGACAATCCAGGCATGGAAAGGGCATCGACAAGATTGTGACGCTTACCTGTCAGACGCTCAAACTCACCGTACGTCATCAACACGTGCGAAGGTCGGCCTCGATCAGTGATAACGACAGGTCCCGCTTCAGCAGCTTTCTTTGCTTTGCCAACATCATGATTCAATTCGCGGCTGGTCAAGCTAATAGTGGCCATATGCGCCTCCATGTAGGAACGTACCTACATATAGCGCCTTCATGCTCCCTGCGCAATGCCCCCCTGTACTACGGCGATTCCCAGGCTTTTACGCCTTGGCTGGAACCGTGGAAAGTTCTTCAGCTTTGCTCCGCCGGAACACCGCCGAAGGTGCGCGGAGCAAAACATGCAAAGGATGACAAGATTGCGGCGACTTCCTGTGTTTGGTCGCTTTACACAATTTTAAGCGCCCACCCCTAATTCCGCACGCCCTCGGCCTGAGGCCCCGAGAAAAGATGCGGAATAACACATGCCAAATGAAGACCTTTTCAAACGCCATTTTCAGAAGAAGATTTCGGCTTACTGCGACGTCCGCCTTGCTCCCGTCGCGCCTGATTGGGTGGTGGATAACCTCCGCTCCTACCTTCTGGCGTTGATCACATTTCGAAAGACACCCGTTCTCGCAAACAATCGCTACGACTGGCGGCAGATCGCACACGATTGCGGGATAGATGAAGCGCTGACGACAAAGTTGAAGAAGCAACTGCGGCCAGCGCTGGATGCGATCATGCGCTGGCTGAAGGAGCCGCCTGTAGAAGACGACGCTCCGAAAAACAAAAGACCGGCTGCAATGTCGAAGGCCGGTGCCAGGAAAAGGCTCTCGCCTTCCTCGACGAGCCAACATCACGAAGTCGAGGAGGTCCAGAGCTCGCCCTCCCCTAGCCGCCCCGGCCCGAAGCCGAGACCGGTTTCTGGCAGACCAGAACCCTTGTTTGAGGCGAAGGAAGATCCGAGTTCGTTCGCCGATGCACTGGCCTATCAGATGCGTCGCTTTGGCGAGAGTTACTGGCAACTTCACAGGGCGATCGTTCGCATAGACGAAACTTTCGATGCAAAGACCTTGCTATCGTGGATCGAGGGCCATCGTGTGCCTCGATCCATCGCAAGCTTCACCATCCTCGGCCGGATCGAACACAGGTACGGGCTGGCGCAGGGATACTTCAAAGCCAAACTGCCACATCAGTCCCGGTCGCTCTATGGCCACGATCTAGATGACGTTAGTCCGGCCGAACGCCGTCGCCTTGCCTGGCATCTTCCCGACGACTTCGGCAGCATGCCATTTTCAAAGCGCGAAGAGATCCTGGAATGGGTTCGGCGCGTCATCATCTCGGGGTCGACGGATTACAGACGTTTCCAGGCGGCAGCGACGAAGCAGCGCTACGCGATCCGGTTCCCTGGACTCACATATGGCGGGGGTGCACTCACTCCTCGACCAGCGGCTTCTAGCTGGCTGCGGGATAATGACGAAGAGGCCTCTACGACAGAGGCGCTCGCAGATCCCGATCTGCTATCCGGCGTCGTTGATGCACCCCCTCGGCTTGCGATGGAGATGGCCGACCTCATTCGCTTCAAGACCTCGACCTTGACCGAGATTGGCTACCGCAGAAATGGCGTCTGGAATGAAGAGACAGCCAGCCAGAAGATTGAACACCTCGGATTGATGTTCGGTTCACTTGCGGCATCTCCGAACGGGGTTGTCAAAGGTCGAGGCGTGCCGCTCAGCCAACTCACCTTCGGTCTCCTGATCTTCCCGGGGGTGTGGGATTGGTATCTGCAATGGCGGGAGCGCCGTCGCGGCTTCTTTACCAAGTGGGAGGATGACATGCTGATGGTCGCCATGGCCCTCACCCGCGCTGAAGTCGGCTGGATCCGCCAGCACCCGGAACTGCTGCGCCACGTAAAGCCGATCGAAGGACTTATCACGCCAGACGAGATTGGGGCCGCTCATCGTGATTGGGATGGCGCCTGCGAAGCCTTCCATCGCCACGCCGCCAATCGATCGAAAGAAATCCAGCGGGTTATGCGTGTGCACCGTGATCCGTTCGAGCCGATCATGTGTGTATTGGAGGCAGACAGCCCGCTTGCCGAGTATCGCAAGATCACCGAGGAGATCTTGAAGCGAATGCCCGACGAACACCGTTACCCGAGAGCAGCCGCTGAGGCCGTCCGTTCGTTCCTGATGCTAAGGCTTGGCTTACATCTCGGCCTCAGGCAGAAAAACCTTCGGCAATTGCTGGTCTGCCCGCGCGGCCAATTCCCGACGGCAGAACGCCGGCTCGAAGACTTAAAGCGCGGTGAGCTGCGCTGGAGTGAGCGCGAGTGCGGCTGGGAGGTCTTCATCCCGTCCAACGCGTTCAAGAACTCCGGCTCTTCCTTCTTCGGACAAAAGCCCTTTCGCCTGGTGCTACCGGATCTGCTTGATCTCTACACATATCTCAATGCCTACATCGATCGACATCGGAAGGTGCTACTGGGTCGCGCACCCGACCCAGGCACGCTGTTCGTCAAGACAGTAAAGACGACCAGCGTTGACGCAGCTTACAATCAGACGACGTTCTATGAGGCTTGGCGGTTGGCGATCCAGCGCTACGGCATCTACAATCCGTATACGGGCCGCGGCGCGATCAAAGGTCTGCTACCACATGGCCCTCACAACGTCCGAGACGTGCTCGCCACGCACATCCTAAAGCAGACAGGATCCTATGAGCAGGCAAGCTACGCGATCCAGGACACGCCTGACGTCGTGCAGCAACACTACGGACGCTTTCTGCCGCAGGACAAGGCAGCACTGGCAGCGAGAATTCTAAATCAGGTATGGGAGGCAGCGTAGTGTGCTGACTGTGTCGTTTAGCCAACTGCAGGCAGATGCCAAAAAATGTTCTCGTCCGTCTAGGACACTGCCTGTCGTCTCGCTCTTAAACGGATGTGAACTGACGACCCGCGGTTTGTCAGTGCCGTAGCCTTGACAATCTTCAGCCGCTGTCGCGTTCTTCTAAGAGCGCGAACGCCTGCAAAGGAAGTGGCGCTAAAGACAGCCCTTGTGCCTTGTGAGCTTCGATTTATCGTTAGACCGGGGCAGCCACGGCCAGAGTTCTGCTTCAAGGCGGGTGCAAAGCATCCCGTTCAGGCGGCCGCATCCGTACACAGTCGCAAGCCCAGGATACGTACCGCATTATCGTGAAAAATCTTCTGCCTTACCACTGGCGTCATCTCGATCTCATTGAGGAGCCTTAAGCAGGTCTCTGGATCCCAGCATGGGTAATCTGTGCCATACATGACGTTGTCCTCCCCGAAGTACTCGATAGCAAACCGCTGTCCAGCAGAATGCGGGGAGACCGTGTCAGTGAACATACGGTGCAAGTAGTGGCTGACAGGCTTTGCTAAACCCGCTGTCTTGGAGTTCTTGTCCATTCGCCCGGACTGATAGGGCAACGCACCGCCCGTATGAGACATGATGACCTTAAGCCCTGGATGACGTTCCATGAGGCCCGAGAGGATGAGGCGGGAGGCGGCCGCGCTCACCTCAACCACGCGGCCAAGGCTCAAGTGCAGAGCATCGTCGTATCCTTGCATGACATCGGCGAAGACGGCATCGGTTGGATGCAAGAACATCGGCAGGCCGAGCTCTGATACACGAGCATAGAACGGCTCCAGTCGCGGATCGTCGATCATGCCTTCCTTTCCCACGCTGCCGGGCAGGTTCACGCCCATCAGGCCGAGCCGGCCGACAGCGTCTTCCAGCACGTCCATCGCGATCTTGGTGTCGACCAGCGGGATCGCGGCAGATGCCCAAACACGGCCGGGATAACGCCGCTGAGCCCAAGCCATTTCCTCGTTCCAAGCGATCGCCGCGTCCCGGCCCTCTTCGGCCGGTAGTTCAGAGAAGTAGATCGACAGCGGACCGATCGAGCAGACCACGGAGATGTCGTGGCCGAGCGTGTCCATATATGCAAGCTGCTCGCCTAGATCGAACCATTCCTTCCAGCTCGCTACCGTGCCGCGACGGCCATTGGCACCGTAATAGGTGTAGCCGCCGCGCGCGTTCTCCACGGCTTTCGGAAATCCCTCTCGTTTCAGAAGAGGCTCGAAAATCGACCGCGGCCACCAGTGAAAATGGGAATCGATAATCTTCATCAGGTACCTTTCATATCAGCGGGCCGCTATCGACCCGCCAGGCATCGGTCTTGGTTTCGAAGTAGGAGAGGATTTGGGTAAGGATGACACCGAGCAGGATGACGATGGCGATCGACACCATCATCTTGGTGGTCTGCATCAGTTGGCCATAGTAGGTGATCGCATAGCCGAGACCGGCATTGGCGCCGAAGAGCTCGGCGACCACAACTCCCGTCAGGGCGCGACCAACGCCGAGACGCAAGCCAGCCATCATCACAGGCACCGAGCCCGGCAGCGCCACCTGCAGGAAGACGTCGAGCGGCCTGGCGCCGAAAGAGCGGGCCGCCTTCGCCAAGTCGCGGTCGATATTCTTGATGCCTGAAAGCGTGTTTGCATAGATCGGCGTCAGCGCAAAGAGGAAAGCGATAGCGATGATTGTCGGTGTGCCATACCCGAGCCAGGCGACGAATAACGGATAGAAGGCGACGGTTGGAGCCGAATATTTAAACCAGATGAACGGTTCGAGTGCGGCTTCCACATCCGAGAACCAGCCGGCCAGCATGCCAAGAACGATACCGACGACGGTGGCAAGTCCCATCGACCAAGCGAAGCAGTAGAGCGTCGCGCCAACATTGGCCGCCACCTGACCGTCTTCGAGCTGCACCAGGAACTCGGCCCAAACCTGGCTTGGCGTCGAGATGAAGAACGGATTGATGAAACCGCTGTCAACGGCGATCTGCCAGAAAACGAGCAAGCCGATCATTGACAAGGTTCCAAGGATCATCGCCTGACGGCGATAGAAAAGGTCAATCATTTTGACCTCCAGTCGCGGACCTTGTTTTCGACCGAGAGGACTAAGACGGTAAGTGTGTAACCGAAAGCGCTAACGACAATCGCGTAGACGAGCAGCCGGTCGATACGCATTGCCGAACCGTAGAGATTGAGTTGGTACCCAATCCCGGCCTGAGACACGAAAAGCTCACCGACCACGACGCCGAGTACAGCGCGGCCAACCGCCAATCGGATGCCCGTCAACAATGCTGGGAGTGAACCAGGCACCAGAACGCGTGCGAAAATATCAAACTTGGTTGCACCAAATGAACGGGCCATGCGCAGCATGCGGGGATCTGCCTCACTCATGCCGGCCATCGTGTTGAGCACGATTGGGAAGACGGCACCGAGGAACACGACGGCAATCTTCGGGGCCATGTGGATGCCAAGCCAGATGACCATGATCGGCAAAAGAACCAGCGTCGGAGCGATGTACAGTGCCATCAGCGGCGGGTCGATTAGGTAGCGGGCGATCTTCGACGTGCCGAGCAGCACGCCCAGCGGGATTGAGACAATGATGGCTAGCGCAAAACCTGCAACAAATTCTGTCAGGCTTACCCGAGCGTGAAAGAAGAAGTCGTCGTCTCGGAAGATCTCGATAGCCGCAAGGAAGACTTCTGTCGGGCGGCTGGTGAAGCGACCGTTTACCCAACCTAACGACGGCGCCAACTGCCACAGGACAAGGAAGGCGAAAACTGCCAGCGTGCCTACGATTCCCTGTCGCGACGGGCAGAAGGAAGAGAAGTATACCTGCCGGGGCGTGGTCCTGTCAGTGGTCACGTCTGCCATCTCATGCTACCTCCCGGACAAGCTGCATGCTGGACATGTCTTCCGCCAGATGCGCGCGCAGCCTCTTGCGGAGATTGTGGAATCCTTCGCTATCGAGCACCGCCTCGTCGCGCGGGCGCGGCAGGTCAACCTTGATGACTTCCTTGATGTGACCGGGGTTGCGGCCCATCACCACGATCTTATCGGCGAGGAAAATCGCCTCCTCGATATCATGGGTGACGAACACAGCCGTCTTCTTGTCACGCTCCCAGATGCGCAGGAGTTCGGTGCCCATGATCTCGCGCGTTTGGGCATCCAGCGCTCCGAACGGCTCGTCCATGAGAAGAACTTCGGGATTGACTGCCAGTGCACGAGCGATGTTCACACGCTGGCGCATGCCGCCGGAAAGCTGATGCGGATGGTAGTCGGAGAAACGGCCAAGGCCAACGAGGCGGATCATCTGCATCGCGCGCTCGTTCAGGTCACCGCCGCTCCAGCGCTGCATCTCTAGCCCGAACTTGACGTTGCCGCGCACGGACCGCCATGGAAGAAGGGAGGCTTCCTGAAACACCACGGCGCGATCCGCACCAGGGCCGGTCACCTCCTTGTCGTTGATCCAGACTGACCCTCTGGATAGATTCACGAGGCCGGCTACCGCCATCAGCAACGTGCTCTTGCCGCAACCAGACGAACCGACGATCGTGACGAACTCGCCCTTTTCGATCGACAGATCGACGCTGTCGACGGCGGAAAACACCTCGTTGCTATTTGGCTTGCGGTAATCGATCCCGAGATCACGTATTTCAATCTGCGACACTGCTCTTCCTCCTGGAGCGGGCTCCCACCCGCTCTTGTTATACTATCACTCGACCGGAGGGCCTATTTCGGCTTCCATTCGTTATACGTGTCGTGGAACGTTCCAACCCAGTACTGCCCAAGAGGCATTGGCTCTTTATAGCTGCCGTTCATAATGCCAATATCCCAGAACGTTTTCATGCCAGCTTCGCTCGGCATGCGGCCGTCTTCGAAAATATCGCTGATGAAATCGTCGTACCCACGGCTGAGATAAGTCTCCTCAAGACCGAGTTTGGTGGCTAGCAGTTTGACGGAGTCGTCTTTGTTGGCCTTGGCCCAACGCACGCCCTTGGCGAAACCCCGCAACACCGCCTTGATCGCATTGGGGTCATTCTTGATGAAGTCCTCGCGCGCATAGAAGACGTGGAACGGAAAGTCTGGCGCGATCGACTTCTGCTGTAGGAGCAGGTTCATGCCCCGATCCGCTGCCATAAACTTTTCCGGAGTGGCAAAGATATTGACTTCAAGCTGGCCGGCTTCCATTGCCGCTAGGCGTGGAATGGAACCGCCCCCTTGTACGATCTGCACATCCGACTTCGGGTTGATGCCCTTGGTGGCCAATGCATAACGGGTCAGAAAATCAGTCGACGAGCCGAATGTAGTGACGCCAAAACGCTTGCCTTTGGCCTCCTCCAGCGTCTTGATCGAAGGGGCGGAATACCAGTCGAAGACAGCCATGTTGAAGCCGCCGTAGAATATCTTGACACCTTGGCCGGTCTCAACACCCACCAGCGCCTCGGAAAAAGCGCCCACCCCGATATCGACCGCACCCGCCACCATGCCACGGACCAAGTCGGTACCGCCTTTAAAGGCGACGAGCTTAACGTTCACGCCTTCTTCCTTGAAGAAGCCCTGCGCATCGGCGACATAGATGGGCAGGAACGTCGATGTATTGAGCGGCAGGCCGATCGTGATGTCCTTCTTCTCGATCGCCTGGGCTTTTGCCACGCCCCAGGACAGAGCGGTCACAGCCGCCGCCGTCACTACAGTTTTCATAAACTTCAGCATTCTCTCCTCCTTATGCGATGCCGCCTCTCCTCTGCGGCATCTGTTATGTTTGATCTTGGCCCTCAGGCAGCCTCGCTGTTTGAGGCGGAGCTATCGGTTGGGCTGCGCATCAGTCTGCACGCTCGGGTGATCGCCACCAGCTCACGATTATTGAATTTTTTCTCAACGCATTGCACCGACCGCGCCACCGCCGGTGGCAGACTAGCGATCTTGCGGTCGAGCACGGCCTGCGTGTCTTCGCTAAAGTTCTGCGGCCAGACGGCCTCGCGTGTCTGCCCCTTCTCCCAAACCACAACCCGCGACGGCCAGCCTTCGCCAGCAAGGCCTTCATCGGCGGAAACCGTAACGCGGGACGCGAGTGCCAGCGCCTCGGCGCCAAACGACCGGCCGCGATCCACGTCCATCTGACGCGCCGGCTCAAAAGCGGCGATGCCCAGCTGCAAGCCGAGATGAGCGATGGTAGAAAGGCGGTCTTCCCCAGCAAGCGGCCGGCTGACAACCGGCACGGCGACCGGCGGCAGGAAAACCTGCACCCTTTCGATGTCAGCCGGATTAACGCCCTTCTGCAGAAGGTTCGAAAACGCTTGAATAGCGTTGTTGCCCTGACGGGCGGAAACGAAGGGTTTCAGACCGACACGGGCAATGGCCGCGGGATCGACGTGACGGGATGCAAGCGGAACAGCCGAAGCAGCCTGCCCTTTCATCCAGCTAGGCGAGAAGAGATCGAGGTCGCCTTTGATACCCGCCTTGGCAGCCTGAGCCGCACGAATACCTTTCAGCGTCGCCTCGCCGATCACCAGCCAGCGCGCCGACGGCATACCGGAAGGACGACCATTGCGGCCCGAGCTGCCAGCCATCGAAAGCACCAGGGCCTGCGCCGCCTGGTCGTCGGAAAGGTCCATAGCAATTGCCGCACTGACGGCGGCGACAGCCGGCGCGGCGAACAGGCCAGGCCATGTTTCCGGCAGGGCCGAAACACCTCCAACGGCTTCGGATAGCGCCACACCTACGGAATGTCCGGCCGCGACGGCCTTCACATAGGTCGAAACATCCTGAGCGAAAGTCAGCGCCGCAGGCACCGCCATAGCGTCAGGTGTTGCGCAGGACGGCACATGGATCGCGTCCCATTCCGTAAATCTGATAACCGCGGACGCGCCCGCAGCAGAGGAGACTGCGTCGCCCGCACCGGTCTCGCGATAGAAGTCAAGCAGCAAAGCACCTTCCGTCGCACCGGCACCCGCCGCAAGACACGCAAGCGCGTCAGCAGTATGCAGGGTGACGAGATCGCTGAGAGCCTTCTCCCCGCCATCTATCGTCGAAAGATTGGAAACGAGATCGCGTGCGTTCATTTGGTCGCTTCTCGCAAGACATTATCGCCGAGCCCCACTGGTCGCGAAGCCACGATGGTTTCGCCATCGAGCACAAACGCCGTCGTCAAGATGCCGTACGGCACCGGCGCAGAGAGCGGGGTTTCGGCATCGGCAATCACCTTCAGGGGGCGCGTGCCATATGGTGCTTCCAGATGCCAATCGATCAATCTCGCCCCGTCAGGCAGATAGGAAGCCGAAACGGAACCGTCGGCCGGATGAGCGAGAGATGCCTTGTCCAGTCCCACGCTCACGGAGGAGAAACGCGCTCTGATTTCCGCCACTGCGGAAAACGTCTCGATGCGGCGCACCCAGACGCCGTTATAGGCGATCGAGAGCCGGACGGCAAAGGTACGGCCAAGTTTGGCGTTGCCGCTGCGGATGAAACGACGATCCTTGGAAAGATCAGGCGCTACGGCGATGTAGCACTCTTCGGCACCGGCCATGCGCACGGCCCGCTCAATCGGACCGGTGAAATCACCCGCGGATTTCGATGTTACATCGCCGGCCGCGAAGGCCTTGTGACCGATTCCGTCCGTCACCCGCACTAGGTTCAGCTCAGCAGGATCGGCCGTGCCGCGAACGCTCATGAACAACTGTGTCGCGTCCGAAAGCTCGACAGGATTACTAGAAACTATCTCATCCACCACACCGCCAGGCATGCGATCGAGCTCAACCACGCCGAGGCGTTTGGCGCCGACCTTAGAAAGCCGCTCGCCGGCCAGCTTTCCCGGGAACGGCGAATGCGCCACTTCGAAGGTCGGGGCCACCGACTTCACCCATTCTCCGACGCGCTTCGACAGCGCAGTCAAGAAGATCGGCAAGCCTTCGCGCAGCACCAGCACCAGCCCGTCGGACCAATAGGGTGTGAAACCCGACAACCAGGTGACGCCCGCCGAGCGCACATGGTTAGTGTAGATCAGCGCTCCGTCAAGGTCGGCGGCCGCAATCGCCTGTTGCAGGCGGGCCTGCCGGGTTGTGATGTCGGAGAGAGACAATTCCTCTTCCCGCCAGAGGATCAGGCCGTGTCTCATGCCGCAGCCCTCCTGGGATCAACAGAGAACAACTGACGCGGCGTCTTGGTCAGGATTTCAGGCCCATCGGCGCGGACGATCAGAGAGTCGCCGTGCACGAAATAGCCTATTTCGGGGTTGTAGGTGTTCGGATGCACAATCAATGACATGCCTTCCTCGATCACCGTGTTCACGTCTTCGAGAATATGTGGCTTGGTATCTGGGAAGAGGCCGAGGCCATGGCCTCGCACACGGGTGTACTCGCTGGTGACGTAGTCGCCGAGCCCGTGGGCACGGAAGATGTCGTTTTCGGCGCGAGCGATATCCGCAGCCGTCACGCCCGGTTTTACCACCGCGAGCCCGGCTTCTAGCGCATCGTTGTAGATGCCGAAAACCTTGCGCTGCGCCTCATTAGGTTCGCCGATGACTAGCGTGCGGCAGATCTGCACATAGTAACCGTTGACGCAAGGCGTGAGCTCGGTGGTCACCAGATCGCCCGGCTTCAGCACCTTGCCGAGCGGCGGCGCCATGCCGCGCACTTCCGGCCCGCCGACACCGATGATCATGAAATTGTCGTCGACGCCTTCGTTTCGGAAGAAGGACTCGATCTCGGCGATGAGTTCATAGTCCTTCTTTCCGACGGCGGCGGCATCGCGGAAGATGGCGTAACCTTCGTCGGCCAGACGCGCGGCACCTTGGATCGCGGCCAACTCATCCGTCGTCTTCACCATCAGCAGCCGGTCTACCAACGCGGTAGCATCCTCAAACCGCAGGTCGCCTCGGCGGGCCGCAAGCCCATAAGGCAGATGCCGCTTTGGTCCGGCGGCGATGCGGCTGTTGCCGAGCCGGCCGAGCACACATGATACGGTCTCGATCAGGTTATCGGCCACAACGGTCTTAACCTCGGGGCACTCGACCGAAGCGCGCTCTCCTTCCAGCTCGTCGTCCAGATAAAGGGTCACGTCGCCATCACGGGTGACGACGGCCAACCCCTCGCCTTCGAGGATGCCGAAATCGGCCGCATAACGCAGGTAGTCGTTCTGCCAGGCATTGCCGTAGAGCACGAGGCCATCCAGCCCCGCATCTACCATCGCCTCGATCAACCGTTTCTTGCGGATTTCGCCGATCATCGCCCGCTCCTCAGCCGTTGGCCGCGACGCGCTGCGGCAGGACTGTTTCGCCATAACCATAGTCGCGGGCTGCCGCCTCCGGTGAAACGAGGCCATTGGCGATATCCTCTTCCAGATCGGCGCGCGAACGGTTGCGCGGATCGCCATATCCTCCGCCGCCAGCGGTCAAGAAGGTGATGCGATCGCCCGGCTTGAACTGCACGTCGGTCGCCTTGTGGACCTTCTGCTGCGTGCCGTCGGCGCGGTCGATGATCGCCATGGAAATTTCGCCGGTCTTGCCGCCATGCAGACCCCAGGGCGGGGTAACGGTGCGGTCGAAATTGATATTGCCGCGGCAGGCCCGCATGCAGCGATAGGTCAGCTCGATGCCAAGGCCGCCACGGTATTCGCCGGCGCCGCCAGAGTCCGGGCGAAGTGCATGACGCTCGATGACAAATGGATATTTGATCTCCTGCAGCTCGACCGGCGTGTTGCGCACGTCGCCCTGACAGACTGAAACCGCAGCCGATTCACCGTCCTCGTGCGGACGACCGCCCCAGCCACCACCAAAGATGTTCATTAGCAGGAAGCGCGAACCGTCGTCGTAGAAGCCAAAGAACGAGCAGCCGCCCATATCACCCTTATGCGCGGCCGGGATAAGCTCCGGCACGGCCGGCGCAAGCGCCTTGAGAATCGTATCGATAACGGTCGGCAGCGCTATGCTCCACTGACCGAGTGCGGCCGGCGGGCGGGCAGACAAGATAGTGCCATCCGGCAGGTCGACATTCAGCGCCCGGAAGCAGCCTTCGTTTACGTCGAGTTCCGGCGAGGTGAGCGCCTTGAAGGCGACACGGGCCGCCGCGATGCCGCCCGAACGGCCAGAGTTCAGCGGACCGTTGACCTGCGGGTGCATGCCATGGAAGTCAACGGTGATGGTCGAGCCCGAAACGATCACCTTGACGGCGATCTTGAGCGGGGTGGCGAGATCGCGGCCGTCATTGTCGAGATAGCTTTCGGCCGAATAGGTACCATCTGGGATGCGCTCGATTACCTGGCGAACCGCCTTGTCGGCGTGGTCCCAGATGGTCTCGACGCAGCTTTCCACGACATCGCGGCCATAGCGGGCGACCAGTTCGGAAAAGCGCTTGGCGCCGATCTGGCAGGATGCGATCTGGGCGCGCAGGTCGCCGAGGCTGGCATCGGGATAACGGATATTGTCCTGAATGATCTGGTAGAGCGTGTCGTTCAGCTCACCTGCCTTGTAAATCTTCAAGGACCGCATCTGCAGGCCTTCGGAGAAGATGTCGGTTGTGGCGTTTGAACCAAAACCTTGACGCCCGCCGCCGATATCGACCCAGTGCGCACGGTTGGCTGCAAAGCCGATCAGTTGCCCGTCGTGGAAGCAGGGTGCATAGGCGACAACGTTGTTCAGGTGCTGTCCGCAGATATGGCCGTGGTTCATGACTAGGACATCGCCCTCAGCAAACCCCTGGAGGCCATACTTCTTGATCCCGTCCTCGACCGCAATGCCGAGGTCGGCGAGGAAGATCGGCAGGCCGCCGCGGTTCTGCGAGATCATTCGGCCGGTCGTGTCGATTAGGCCGCAGCAATAGTCGCGGACCTCGTAGATCATCATGTTGTAGGCGGATTTGCACAGTGCCTCGGCCATCTCGTCTGCGTAAGCGACGATGGCGTTGCGGACGACTTCGACAGTGATCGGATCGTTCTTCTTCATGGTCACGTTCAGGGTCATGGGTCTTATTCCTCGGTCTGCTTGGCGAGCGTCACCAGGAGATGTCCGGCTTCGTGAACGACGACCTCGTCGCCAGGATGGATCAGGATGGTGGAATTTGGTTCTTCGATCACCGCAGGACCGGTGAGCCTGAAGCCGGCCGGCAAAGCGGGGCGCCAGTAGACGGCGGTCGTCAGCGGTTTCGAAGCGTCGTTGAACACGACGTCACGGCTTCCAACCTCGGCCTCCGCTTCAGGCTCCCAAGGACGCGACAGCCAATCCTCAGCGACATTATCGGTGCGGGCGGCGGTCAAGACGAGGCGCAGGCTGACGATTTCCAGCGCTTCGGTCGGAGCCGACTGGCTGTAGCGACGGTCATGCTCGGTGTCGAAACGCTTCCGAACCTCGCCGGTATCGCTCGACAGCTGGGCGGTCGCTTCGATCGGGATCGAGATCGCATGTTCCTGGCCGACATAACGCAGGTCGGCGAAGAAGCGGAAATCGGCTTCCGTTTCGGAAATCCCGTCCCGCTTCATCTGCTCCTTAGCGCTGGTGACCAGCTCGGCATACACCTTATTGACCGTCTCTTCCGACAGTTCCCCGACACGACCGATGAACGTCTGGACAAAATCCTGGCGCCAGGAGGCCATGAGCATGCCGAGCGCCGAAAACGTGCCGGGCAGCTTCGGGATGATGACCTGCGGAATGTAAATCTCGCGGGCAATCGCGATCGCATGCAGTGGGCCCGCACCACCGAAGGCGATCATCGCCGTATCGCGCGGGTCGATGCCCTTGTGGATCGACACGGCACGCACCGACAGCGACATGGAAGTGTCGGCGATCTTCGCAACGCCGAGCGCGGCTTCCATGGCGTCCAGACCAAGCCCGTTGCCAACCTTGTTCAACATGGCTCGTTCGGAAGCGGATTTGTCGAGAGGCATGCCGCCGTTCAGGAAACGCTGCGGATTGATGCGGCCGAGGATTAGGTCTGCGTCCGTGACGACGGGAAGATCCGCCCCCTTGCCATAGCAAGCAGGGCCCGGATCGGCACCGACGCTCTGCGGGCCCACATGCAAGCCACCTGCATTATCAACCCAGGCGATAGAACCGCCGCCGGCGCCGACCTCGACAATATTGACGACCGGCAACTGCATCGGCTGGCCATCAGCCTCTTCACCGATGACGTAACCGGTTTCGATAGCAGGCGCTCCATCGGTGATCAGGCTGGACTTAGCGGTGGTGCCGCCCATGTCGAAGCCGATGCAGCGCTTGAGTCCGAGCATTTTCGCGAGCCGGCCAGCACCAATCATTCCCGCGACCGGGCCGGATTCCATCATCGAAACCGGCTGCTCCTGCGCCTGACCAATCGACATCACGCCGCCGTTCGAGCGCATGATATGGATCTTTCCGCCGAAGGCGCCGGAGCGGAGATAGGTTTCGAGACGCTTCAGGTAACCTTCGACCCGGGGGCCGACGAAAGCGTTGAGCGCTGTCGTCGAAGAACGTTCATATTCGCGGTATTCACGGAGAATTTCGTATGACAGAGTTACGAAGACATTCGGCAGCGCCCTGCGGAGCATCTCACCGACGCGGCGTTCATGTGACGGGTTGGCCCAGGAATGTAGCAGGCAGACCGCAACCGATTCGACGCCCGCGGCCTCGATCTCGGAAATGACTCCAGCAATAGCCTTCTCATCCAGCGCCTCAAGGACCTCGCCGGAAGCCAAAATACGCTCCGGAATTTCGAAAGTCAGGCTGCGCGGCACCAGCGGCTTCGGGCGTTTGAAGAACAGATTGAAGGCCTGGATGCGGTTCGAACGGCCGATCGCGTAGACATCGCGAAAACCGCTCGTGGTGATCAGCGCGGTGCGGGCGCCCTTGCGCTCCAGGACGGTGTTGATGGCGATGGTCGAACCATGCAGGATCTCGTGGAGCGCATTCGGATCGCAATTGGCGAGTTCTAGGCTGCGGGCAATGCCCTGGGTCGGATCGGCCGGCACGGTCGATGTTTTCGACGTCACGATCTTTCCGTCGACATAACCGACGAGATCGGTAAACGTACCGCCAATATCAATTCCGACTATATTCATGCGTCCTCCTGTCCGCACGCGAACCGCATGCGGAAACTGTCTCTGTATGGATTGTGCCGAGACCTCGGCTAACCGTGGCGGGAACGCTCCGGCTGACGATTTTACGTCAGGCTCCCATGCGTTCGTTCATGCCATACCTCATCCTCGATCAGCATTTGAGCGTCTCGACGAGGAACTAGCAACGGGTTTGGGGGCTTTAGGTTTGATAGCCTGTAGGCTATAGGTTATCACCATGTTCAATGTTACCCTCCGCCGTATGGAAGTTCTGGTTGCAGTGGTCGAGGAAGGAAGTTTCGCGGCCGCGGCAGATCGTTTCGGCATTGCGCAACCCTCTGTCAGCGCCCACATCATGGCGATCGAGAAGGAAATCGGCGGCCAAGTCTTCATCCGTCGTCGGGGCAGAAAGCCCCTTCTGACGGAGATCGGCCGCAGCGTTTTGCAACATGCGCGCGAGCTTCTTGCCGAGGCCGACGACATGCGTGCCGACGTAGTAAAAATCCGAGGCGAAACTGGACCCCAGGTGGTTCTTTCGTGCCAACGCAGTCTTTCAAACTACGTGCTTCGCAAAAACATAACCGACTTCGCGCTTGCCCGTCCGGATATTCAGTTGGTTTTGAGGATCGGAAAACAGGAAGACGTTTTTTCTGAGGTGCGCGACGGCGTGGCCGATGTCGGCTGCTTCTTGGGGAATGAAGATCTTCGCGGCGTACGCGCTGAGATCATCGGACGGGAAAGACTTGTGCTGATAGCGGCACCCAATCATCCACTTGCGCAACGTAAACGTATCAAACCAAAAGATGTGGCGCGTTATGATTTTGTCGGGCCACCACCCTCCTCGCTCTTCGGGCGCGGTGTATCAAAGCTGCTTGCCAGCGCGGGTATCAGCCATATCAAGGTGGCAGCTCAAGCGACAGAGTATCAGTTTCTTCGGGAATTTGTTGTGGCCGGCGTCGGAATTGCCTGTTCGCTTGAAAGAAGCGTAGCGGCGGATATTGAACTGGGTCGACTCGCAAAACTCGATTTTGCAGGCGACGACCTCCACTTCGACGTACGTCAGATCGCCTCGCTCCGTCGGCCGTTGTCGCAGCAGGCTGCGGACCTTATGGACTATCTGCGCCTGAACCACTCCTGATCGCCCGAGTTCGACGCTCGCTGCGTTGCTTAAGAGCCCCGGATGGCCACTTCTTGAACCTAATTGACTATTGCAGTTGATGCGATACGAACCTGTGACCTGCTATTGGGAATTCAGAGGCCTGTGCCTTTATTAGGTCCTCACTGACGCAGGACTGATCGCGGCGACCTTTGGATCGAGCGTCGCCGCTGCGATGCATCGGCTGTTCAACGGGCTTCGAGCGCATGTCGGCTCTTCGCGCTATCGACCTGCTTCTTCTCCCTTCGATGACGCTCAACGATAGCGTCTACGCGTTCAATGCGTTGCTGAGGTCTTTCAATCCGATCATCAGCATCATCGGATCGGACGGAGAAGGCAGAAATCCGACAGCTTCATAGAAGGCACGCGCATCATCCGAAATGGCATGCACCAGTACGCCTCGGATACCAAGTATTTCGGCGGCATTAAGCAGGCGCAGGCCTGCATCACGGACCAACGCCCGACCTAGACCTCGACTCTGGTAAGATCGATCAATAGCCAATCGACCAAGTACTGCGACTGGGATCGGGTCCGGCATGTTTCGCCTGAAACGGCCTGGTGCTTCTGCCGGCTTCACTGCGCCGGAGGCGAGCGCGTAGTAGGCAACAACGCGATTTCCCTCGCAGGCCACAAACGTACGAGATGCCCCACCTGCCTGATTGGCACGGGCTCGTCGACGCAACCAGTCGTCCAGTTGTGGAACGCCGGAATCAAACTCTTCCAGTTCATGATAATCGGCTAAGGGAGCAGGCGCAGTTAGTATCACGCCTCGTCCCACGGCGCTTTGGTCGACATTGTGCGCTTCAACCGCTCATTCGACTGGGCGGGCGCATCGAGGCGAGCAAGGTATTGGTTATAGACCTCGGGGCTTACTGTGAAGACGGTGCGGTCTAGCAGCACTTCCTCAGCTCGCCGTTCAGAGGCCTCCAACATGAAATCCGTGCGCGTCTTGCCTAGCAACTCAGCCGCACGATCAATAAGGTTGCGAGTCGCGGGCTTGATACGGATATTCAACGGAACGCTTGCGTTCACATTCTTGCTGGTGTGTGACGTCGGCATGGGCAACTCCTATGTCCTAACGCTATCTAGTGTAACGACACCGTCATTACAAGAGCCGCAACGATGGTGTTGCTCCGGTGTGGTTGTCGGCGCATCAAACCTGGTCATTCTCGCCTTGAACGGAACCGTACCCCCGACCCGCGCGCTCAGAATATTACCAGAGCCTACAAAGACGCCCTCTCTTTTAAATCTCTGCGCAATTTCTGGGGCCGACAACGGGGAATACCGCTCAAAATCTCAGCCATTTGCGTAAGCTAGAAAACAGGTGCATAGGGTTAAGAAGAACGCCGACAGTAAAAATGGATGGAACAGGTGGACGAGCGGTTTGACATCGGCGCCCGGCTTCACGCGATGCGTATGGCTGCTGGTCTGTCACAGCGGCAGCTTGCAGAGAAGGCTGGCGTCCCACATGCACAGATCTCAAATGTCGAGACGAACAAGATCAGCCCGTCAGTTTCTACGTTGCGGAAAATTTTGAGCGGCCTTGGTGTCGGCATGGGAGATTTCTTCGAACCAGAACGCAGCCCGCCCAAAGGCCCTTTCTTTTCAGCAGATGAGCTCCTCGACCTCACCTCTCGGATATCCGCGCAGCTGCCTGGTGGGTCAGATGGCACTCTTGTCCTTCGTCAGGTGGGCGACGCCCGGTCACACAACCTGCAGATTCTGCATGAAGTCTACGAACCGAACGCTGACACGGGGGAAACATTCCTGCAACATTCCTCTTCGGAAGGGGGTTATGTCGTCGAAGGCGAATTGGAAATTACGGTCGGGGATGACGTGCGTATACTAAAGGCGGGCGAGGCATATCTTTTTGACAGTCGTCTGCCGCACCGCTTCCGCAATATCTCCGGTGAGCGGGCCGTAGTGATTTCTGCATGTTCCCCTCCCTATCTCTAAGTTGCAACGCAGCTATTGCTCAAAATAATGAGCAGCGCTATAGCGCATGTATCGGTAAAAGGGGATACGTCAATGGCTACTTCTAATGATCTGCATTTACGCCAGAAGGCCGCCGTCGCGGGCGGCGTTGGAACGCGCAACATCTTTGCGCAGAAGGCGCAGAACGCTGAGCTCTGGGATGTTGAAGGCAGACGTTTCATTGACTTTGCGGCAGGTATCGCTGTCAACAACACCGGTCACCGCAATCCGACCGTTATGAAGGCCGTCGCAAAACAGGCAGACCTGTTTACCCATACCTGCTTTCACGTTGCGCCCTATGAAGGATATATCCTGCTTGCTGAACGCTTGAATGAGATTGCACCTACTGGCGCTGAAAACCGAACAATGTTGGTAACCACAGGCGCCGAAGCGGTAGAGAACGCGGTGAAAATAGCCCGCGCCTATACAGGCCGCGCCGGCATCATCGCCTTCTCCGGCGCCTTCCACGGCCGCACCATGCTCGGCATGGCACTCACCGGCAAGGTCATGCCCTACAAGAAGAACTTCGGGCCGTTTCCGTCCGACATCTATCACGCGCCGTTCCCCAACACCTTCCTTGGCTACTCTACAGAGCAGGCGATTGCCGAACTGCAGCGCCTTTTCGCCTCGGATGTGGATCCGGCACGGATCGCAGCCTTCATCGTGGAGCCAGTCCAGGGTGAAGGCGGCTTCAACGTTGCACCGAAAGAATTTCTGGTCAAGCTCCGGGAGATCGCCGATAGCCATGGCATCGTCCTCATAGCGGACGAAGTTCAGGCGGGAATGGCACGCACTGGCAAGATGTTTGGTTTCGAGCATGCGGGCGTTAAGCCGGATCTCGTTACGATGGCCAAGGGCCTTGCAGGCGGCTTCCCCCTCTCGGCTGTGACCGGCAAAGCGGAAATCATGAACGCGGCTCATCCGGGCGGCCTCGGCGGCACTTATGCCGGCAATCCGCTTGCAGTCGCCGCGGCCAACGCCGTTCTGGATGTCATCGAGAAGGAGAAGCTTTGCGATCGTGCGGCGGAAATCGGTCGTCGGATTTCCGAGCGCCTGAACTCAATCGCATCGCGTCAAGGGATGGAGCGGATCGGCGAGGTCCGCGGGCTTGGTGCGATGGTGGCATTTGAGTTGGTTGAGGATCGCCAATCCAAGGCTGCCGCTCCTGATATCACCACCCGTATTGTTGCAGAGGCCGAAGCGCGGGGCCTCATCCTCCTTTCTTGCGGAACGCGCCTGAATGTGATCCGGTTGCTGCCGCCGCTGACAATCGAGTGGGATGTGCTTGAGGAAGGACTCGCCATTCTTGAGGCGTCCATCGAAGCGGCATTCTCGGATGCAGTAACAGCGACTGCAGCTTAGTCACCAATATTCAATTGGAAGGAATGTGCATGAACGGCGCCGATATGCTCTGTGATGTCCTGCTGGTGAATGGCGTCGACGTCTGCTTCGCCAATCCTGGTACGTCGGAGATGCACTTCGTCGCCGCGCTCGACCGCAAGCCGGAAATGCGATGCGTGCTTGGCCTTTCTGAAGGTGTGGTGACCGGCATGGCGGACGGTTACGCGCGCATGACCGACAAACCGGCTGCGACGCTGCTGCATCTAGGCCCGGGTCTGGCGAACGGTCTCGCCAATTTGCACAACGCCCGCCGCGCCAGAACGCCGATCTTGAACGTCGTCGGGGACCATGCATCGTACCACCTGCAGTATGACGCGCCGCTGACCAGCGATATCGAGAGTCTCGCGCGCCCGATGTCACACTGGGTTGGGCGCGCGGCAGGACCGCAGGATATCCGTCGCTGCACAGAAGAGGGTTTTGCTGCGGCGATATCCAGGCGTGGTGTTTCCACAATGATCCTGCCCGCGGACGCGGCGTGGGGGGAGGTATCGGCCGAAGCGCTATCGCCGGCCTCCGTTCCTGCTCCTCCCGCGCTGGACGATGCCGCGTTGAAGGCGGCAGTTGCAGCCTTGAAGAGAGGCAAACGTACGGTCATCATCCTCGGCGGCCGCGCACTGCGCGATAGGCCGCTTGCAACGGCAGGACGGATTGCTGCTGCAACCAGTGCTTCCCTTTTCTCGGTGCAGTCAGACCGCGGCGCGCGCGGCGCGGGCCGTGCGTTCGTCAGGCCAATCCCCTACAATATCGACCTGGCCGTCGAGACACTGAAGCCCTTCGAAGTTGCGATCTGTATCGGCCCGCAACGGCCCGTGACATTTTTCGCCTATCCGGGCAAGCCGAGCACCACGTTGCCACCGAACTGCGAGGTGCTCCAACTTGCGGAACATGAGCATGATCTGGCAGCCTCGCTAGAGGCTCTGGCCGATGGTCTGGGTGTTGCACCGAATGCTCCGTTTAGTTCGAACGTCTTCCGCCAAGGCGACATCCGCGTTCCTGACGGGGCTTTGACCTCTGATGCGATCAGCTTGGCCATCGCACGGTATCTACCGGAGAATGCCGTCGTCATCGATGAAGCCCTCACCTCGATCGGTCAATATCCCGCACTTTCTCCCGGCCTCCCTCCGCATGACCATCTCCCTATTACAGGGGGTTCGATTGGAATAGGTATTCCGCTTGCGGCAGGCGCGGCAATCGGTGCCCCTGATCGCAAAGTGGTCGCCATGCAGGCAGATGGCAGCGGAATGTACACAGTTCAGGGGCTCTGGACGCAGGCGCGCGAAAACCTCGACGTGGTCACCATCATCTATGCGAATAATGCTTATCGCATCCTGCAAGGCGAGATGACGAACGTCGGCGTGAAGTCCTACGGCGTGAATGCGCGCAAGATGCTCGACCTCGACCAGCCCCAGCTCGACTGGTGCTCTCTGGCCAAAGGTCTTGGTGTTGAATCCGGCCGAGCGACGAACACGGCTGAGTTCGTAAAGCTCTATACCGCAGCCCTTTCCCGAAAGGGCCCGTTCGTTATCGAAGCCGCCGTGGTCTGATCACGCCGCCTTCGTGGCGGCGATCATGATCATCTCGACCTTGAGGTCCGGGCTGGCGAGCTTTGCCTCGAAGCAGGCACGCGCAGGCGGAGCGATGCCGGCTACCCACTCGTCCCATACTTCGTTCACCGCAGCGTAATCCTGCATGTCCGCGAGGATGAGTGCACAGAAAATCAAACCCTCCCTGGCGCTGCCGATCTCGGCCAAACGGCCCTCGGCCTTCGCGAGTAGCTGGCGCGTCTGCTCTGCCGCGGTAAGCGAACCATCATAGGGAGCCTGGGGCGTACAGGCGAAATAGCCTGTGCCGCCGTGGACAACAGCAAGGCTCCCGCGTTTGCCAACACCAAAGCGCTCGATGATCGATGAAAAGTCTGAGGTCATGGAATAGGCCTGTCTTCTACTTGGTGATGACGAAAACGGAGTCAGGCGTCCAGCTGATGCAGCATTCTTCACCTTCCTTGATGATGACCACGTCTGCGCCCAACACCCTCACCCGCATCGGGATGTCTCCGGCTCTGCCGATCACAAGCGCGTTGTCGCCGTAGTTGACGATCGTATCGACAATCATGCGAACGTTCTTTCGGTTTTCGACCTGATTACGAGACAGCTTGATGTGTTCAGGACGGATCAGCAGCGTCACGGCCTGACCATCTGTCAGTCGGTTATCAGCACCTGCGTATTCGAAGGATCCAAGCAGAGGGTTATCGGCTTCGCGGCTTGCGGCATTCGTGACCGTTGCCGGGATCAGGTTACTTTCACCGATGAATGCAGCGACAAAAGACGTCTGTGGACGGTGATAGATATCAAGGGGTGCAGCACATTGTTCGATCCGACCTTTCTCGAACACGACGATGCGGTCAGACATCGACATGGCTTCTGACTGATCGTGGGTGACAAAAATCGTGGTGACCCCGAGACTGCGCTGAATGCGCTTGATCTCGATCTGCATCTGTTCACGCAGGTTTTTGTCCAGCGCGCCGAGCGGCTCGTCGAGCAGCAACAAGGAGGGTTCGAACACAAGAGCCCGCGCAAGGGCAACGCGCTGCTGTTGCCCGCCCGAAAGCTCTTTTGGATGCCTGTGGCCGAACCCCTTCAATCCGACAAGCGAAAGCATCTCTTCGGCCTGACGTAGGCCCTTTCCACGGCCTACGCCCCGCATCTGTAGCGGGAAGTACACGTTTTCCGCCGCTGTTTTGTGCGGAAATAGAGCGTAGTTCTGGAAGACAATGCCGATGTTGCGGTCGTGTGGCGCGAGCTCGGAGATCGATCGTCCGCCGACCTGGACGCTGCCGCCACTTGCCTTTTCGAAACCGGCTACGATCATCAACGTCGTCGTTTTGCCGGAGCCGCTAGGCCCAAGGAATGTTACAAACTCTCCCTTCTCGACGGACAGGCTCACGTTGTCCAACGCAGTGAAGTTCCCGTAGGACTTGGTGATACTGGAAAGTTCAAGATAGCTCGTCATCGGAAGGTCCTTGGAAACTCAGTGTGCGCCGGCAGGTGATCGGCTTGGCTTGGGGACGCGGCTGCGAAGGGCGCTGATAAAGTAGGGAGCTGCAATGCCAACCAGTACGAGGAAGAACAGCAACGTTGAGATAACCGCAATTACGGGATCAGCTTCCTGCCGGATGCTATCGAACATCTTTCTCGGCAGGGTTTCGGCGTTCCGCCCGGAGATGAAGATTCCGACAACCGTCTCGTCGAACGATTGAACAAAGGCGAATAGCGCGCTGATGATCAGGCCCGGTCGCAGGATCGGCAAGGTAACGTGAATGAACGTCTTGGTTGGACTTGCCCCGAGGCTCAGCGCCGCTCGTTCAAGATTTCTGTCGAAGCCTTTCAGGTTGGCGGAAAGCACCAGGAACGCGATAGGAACCGAAAGGCATGTGTGAGCCAGAATGACTCCCATGTGACTGTGGACGAGCCCGAGATCGCCCAGGTACGAGTAGTATCCAACAGCCATGACGATGTGAGGCACGGCTAGGGGCATCAGCATCATCAGGTCGGCGACGCTTTTTCCGCGGAACTTGTGGCGCACAAGGGCAAACGTGGCGGGCACCACAAGCAGCATTGTCAGCAAGGTCGTCGCCGAGGCGATGACGACGCTATTCCACGTCGGAATCAACCAGTCGAGATCGGTGAAGTAAGCGCGGTAATAGCCAAACCAATAGCCCGGTGGCGGAAACTGCAGCGAGCTTGCACTCGAGAACGACATGGGCACAACGATCACCAGTGGTGCTGCAATGAAGATAGTGACCAGGATGCCGGCCCAGCGCATGAACGTGTTCATGAGTCATCACCCCCAGAGTTTGTCGAGGCCGAAGCGGCGGTGATAGATGGTGAGGATCACGAAGGTGATGAACAGGAGGACCATCGCCATCGCCGAGCCCATTCCGAAGGCCAAGAATTCGTCGATCTGGTGACCGATGAGACCCGCGATCATCTGCTCGCGCGGGCTACCAAGCAGAACTGGCGTCACATAGAAGCCGAGGCAGATGACGAAGACCAGAACGGAACCATTGGCAATGCCTGGGGCGGTCAGAGGCAAATAAACGTGCCTGAAGAGGGACCAGCCGCGGGCACCGAGACTCTCTGCTGACCGGATCAAAGCCGGATCGATCTTTTTCATGACCGAGAAGATATTCATGATCATGTAGGGCGCGAGGATGTGCACCATCGCGAGCGTCGAAGAGAAACGCGTGAAGAGGAGCTGAGGCGTGTCATCTATTCCGATCATCTGCAGAAGAGCGATCAGAGGCCCATTGTTACCGAGCAGGACCATCCAAGAGTAGGTTCGCACCAGAAAGCTGGTCCAGAAGCTCATGGTCACGAGCAAAAGGATGAACATAGCCGTGCGCGGCTTGGAATGCGCCATGAGGTAGGCGAGCGGGTAACCGACCGCCAGGCAGCAAACTGTCACGAAAGCGGCGGTAAGGAAGGTGTTGAGAAACACGCGCTGGTAAAGCGCTCCTGTCAGAACCCTCTCGTAGTTCACAAGAGAAAGACGAGGATCAGTCACGCTCATGATCGCAACATCGACGAGCGGAACGACGAAGAAGATCAGCATGTATATGCCGAGCGGCGCCAGTAGAAGCCACGGCCAGACATTGGTCTTTTCCGTCAATCTTGAGAGGCTTGAGCCCATTGGCTTCCCTTCTTATGGCTCGCTAGGTCGAAGCGGCATCGCCGGGGGCGATGCCGTTTTGGTTGAGATGGATTGGTTGAGCGAGTTTTAGCTCGCCGCCCACTCCTCGAACCGCTCTGCAAGTTCTGCCGGATCGATTCCGAAGTTCGCCATGTCCTGTTCGAAGGTCAGCTTGTAGTTATCAGGCGAAGTCGGCATGCGCTTGGCATCC
>Ga0065721_10049851_pt1 | contig 26307 bp, 23 predicted proteins | sample Mesricmetagenome_FD_59108 | JGI IMG/M metagenome (GOLD analysis project Ga0065721, IMG submission 59108) | Mesophilic microbial community from rice straw/compost enrichment Sample: eDNA_1 v2 (version 2) | ecosystem: Engineered > Solid waste > Grass > Composting > Bioreactor | place: USA: Davis... | reverse complement strand
CCTGCCGCAGCACGTGGCGGACGTCGCCAACGGCGAGCGTCTGTTCAACGCCGGCGGCTGCTCGTCCTGTCACGCGGCGCCCGGTGCGAAAGGCGACGATCAGCTGAGGCTCGGCGGCGGGCGGGAACTCGTCACCGACTTCGGCACGTTCCGGGTGCCCAACATCTCGCCCGATCCGGCCTCGGGTATCGGCGGGTGGTCGGATCTCGACTTCGCCAACGCGATGGTGCGCGGCCTCGGCCCCTCCGGCGAGCATCTCTATCCGGCCTTTCCCTACACCTCCTATGCGCGGATGCCCCTCGCCGACGTTCTCGACCTTCACGCCTACATGAAGACCCTGCCGGCGGTGGAAGGGGCGGCGGCCGGGCACGACCTGCCGTTCCCGTTCTCGATTCGCCGCGGCCTCGGTCTTTGGAAACGCCTGCACCTCGATCCCGCGCCCGTGGTCGCCGTCGCCGAGGACGACCCGGTCCTCCTGCGCGGGCGCTATCTGGTCGAAGGGCCGGGCCACTGCGGGGAATGCCACACACCGCGCGATGCGACCGGGGGCATGCGGCTCGACCGCTGGCTCGCCGGCGCGCCCAATCCGGACGGGGAGGGGCGCATTCCCGACATTACCCCGGGACCGGAGGGAATCGGCGACTGGAGCGTGGAGGACATCGCCTACTCGCTGGAGACCGGTTTCACCCCCGAGTTCGATTCCTTCGGCGGGTCGATGGTCGCGGTCCAGGAGCACCTCGCCCTGCTTCCGGCCGAGGACCGCGAGGCGATCGCGGCCTATCTCAAGGCCGTTCCCGCGCGCTGAGGCGCGCCCTCGGCGCCCGAGGCGGGAGAAGCCGTTCATATCTCTTAACAAATCATTGAAACGCGGAAATAAATTCGAGTGGATCGCCGCTTCGTTTACGTAATCTTCACAGGTCGTGGAATCGACCTCGCCGACCTCGTGACATATCTGCAACAGCCGATTTCAAAAGGCCTTTCGAGCCTGCCAGCCCCGATCTTCGCCGTTGAACGGGAAGGGGCGATGGGTATGGTGAAGACACGAGTTCGGGGGACCGAGCTCAGGTGTCGAGGCGCCGGCTGTCAGGGGTGGCAGTCATCCAAGGCGAACCGACAGCTTCTTCTGGACCGCCGATCCTTCGAGAGACGCGGTCGGTCAGGTCCAACAGAATTGACTTTGGAGGTCAGGAAATGAAACTCAAGAGCATGCTGCTCGGCACCGCCGCCAGCCTCGTGATGACGTCGGGCGCCTTCGCCGCCGACGCCATGGGCGAGACCGTCGTTCCCGTCGCCGTCGACTACGTCAAGGTCTGCGACGCCGCCGGCGCCGGCTTCTTCACCATCCCGGGCGGCGAGACCTGCCTGAAGATCGGTGGCCGTATCCGCGCCTGGGCGTTCTACGACGAAGACGCCGATGACGACGACGCCGGCTTCCGCGTCGACGCCCGCGTCGACTTCGAGACCTACTCGATGTCGGACCTCGGCGAAGTTCGGTCGTTCCTCCGGCTCGAGTCCGGCGGCAACGACACCTACGGTCGCCGCGGCAGCCTGCAGGCTCGCGATGACCTCGTGGCGATCACCCAGGCTTACATCCAGGTCGGCTACCTGACCGTCGGTTACACCGCGGACGGTGACTTCCTGTACGACGACGACGCCATGATGGGCATCAACGACGTCGGCTTCGGTCCGCTCGCCGCTGGCGTGTTCGCCCAGGTTCGCGCCGACGACCTCGGTGGTGGCATGTTCGCCGGCATCCAGGCCGTTGTGGGCGATGGCGAAGACCGTCTGCTCCGTCCGACCTCCGAAGATGCTTACGCCATCCAGGGTATCGTCGGTATCGCGGATCAGGCTTGGGGCGACGCCAACCTGAGCGCCGCTTGGGGCGACTCTAACGACGGTGCCGATGTGCAGGCCTTCACCGTCAAGGCGACCGGCAACTTCACCATCACCGAGCAGCTGTCGGCCCGCGCGACCGTCGGTTACCTCGACTTCGACGGTGACGACGCTGTCGGCGTCGGCGGTGGTCTGAGCTTCGCTGCGACCGACGCCATCACCGTCTACACGTCGGGTCTCTACCTGTTCGTCGACGGCGACGACGCCTTCGGCGCCAACGCCGGCCTTAGCTACGGCATCGGTACCGGCCTGACCCTCGACGCCGAAGTCGCTTACTTCGACGACGGCGGCGACGACGACGGCGACCTGTGGGTCGGCACCCGTCTCGTTCGCGAGTGGTAATAATCCCGCTCTTCGGAGTGTGATGCGAAAGGCCCGGCTCTGCCGGGCCTTTTTGCGTTTTCAGGGTGCTACCCTCCGGTTGATCGGCGTGGATTGGCGGCCGGGGAGATTCGTGACGCTCATGATGGTCTGCGGGCGCGCCTGTGATCGGTCACGAGAGTCGGCGCATCGTGAGGGTGGCGGCGAACGCAAACGACACGACAGCCGGGAATCTCGCCGCGTCTCGATTTCGACGGTTTGTTAGGATCGGGAAGGGGAGCGCGGCACGGCTTCGCTGCCGCGGGGCGGGACGTCGAAGCGCCTCGGAGAACCGGGCGTCGTATCCGCCCCGTGAAGCTCGATTGCATGCGCACGTCACGGCCCGGCCTCGACAGCCCGTGCCCCTTTCAGCTTGTCTTGGCGCGCAAAGGCCCGACAGGTGGAGACGGCCGATGCGACGGCGTGAAGGCTGGACGAACCTGCTGCGGTTCACTCGTCGCGCCGGCGTGCGGCGAGTGCCCTCGGCCGCTATCTCCCGAAACCCCGCGCCCGTCAGCGTCGCAGGTCCTCCGCGATCCTCAGCTTCTCCTCGCCGAGCAGGGTCCGGTAGACCTGCAGGTTCTCCATCACCCGCTGAACATAGCTGCGGGTCTCTCCGTAGGAGATCTTCTCGACCCAGTCGACGACATCGACGCCTTCGGCCTGCGGGTCGCCGAAGCGGCGGACCCATTCGGCGGCCTTGCCCGGGCCGGCGTTGTAGGCGGCGAAGGTGAGGACGTAGGAGCCGCGGAAGCGGTCGACCAGTTCGCCGAGGTGGGCGGAGCCGAGCAGGGCATTGTAGGCGGCGTCGCTGGTCAGCCGCTCGTGAAAGAACGGCAGGCCAAGGCCGCTCGCGGTGCGGCGGGCCGTGCCAGGCAGCATCTGCAGCAGGCCGAGCGCGCCGGCGCGCGAGACGGCGGCCGGGTTGAAACCGCTCTCCTGGCGGGCGATGGCGTAGACCATCCCCGCTTCGACGTGGGTGCCCTCGCGCGACGCCTCGGGAATCGCCTCCAGCGGGTAGGCGAGTCGCACCGCCGAAGGATCACGGTCGAGCGCATCCTTGCCGACCTGGAGCGCGATCGAATGGTCGCCGTTGTTTTCGGCGAATCGCGCCAGCAGCACGCATCCGGCGATGGAAAGCGTTTCCGCCAAGGGCCGGTAGAACAGCGCCGCATCCCGGTCGCGGCCGATCTCGGTCAGCCGCCGCAGTGCCCGGACGCGCTCGTCGGCGTCGAAGGCGGCGCGGTCGGTCTCGTCCGGCACCGGCAGAGGCGGCAGGGAGAGGCGTTCCTCGCCGCGCTTCAGAAGGGCGAGCTGGCCGTAATAGGTGGTCTGGTCGCGGGCTGCGGCCCGATAGGCGAGTTCGGCGCCGAGTTCGTTGCCGGCAGCCTCGTGGGCGCGGGCGATCCAGTATTTCGCCCGCGAGCGGCTGATCGGCCGGGTCGCGATTCGCTCCAGCTCCTCGAAATGCGGCAGTGCCTTCTTCGGATCGTCGAGGAAGCGCAGCGCATACCATCCGGCGTGAAAGGCGGCCTCGACACGGATGGTCGGATCGCCGCCGTGCTGGCCGGCCGCGACCTCGTAGGCGAGGGCGGCCTCGCCGCGCTCCATCAGGTCGCGCGAGGTGATGCGCCGTTCGATCCACCAGATCTCGGCGTCGTCTTGCGGCCCGAGCAGCGGGGCGGCGCGCACCAGTTCCTCGCCCGCGAGGCGGGGCTGGCCGGTGTGGCGGAAGTGTTCGGCGCGCGCCAGGCGATAGATCGGATCGTCGGCGAGCGCCTTCGGCACCGCCTCGAGCATCGCCGGGGCGTTGGCGCGCCGCGCGCTCACCGCGGCGCGGGCCCGCATCAGCGCCAGATAGTCCTCACCGAGCCGGCGCGCGATGACGGCGGCCTGCGCCGCCCGGTCGGCGTAGAGCAGCAGATGCAGCCGGGCGACGTCGTCGTCCCGGCCGAGCATTCCGCCGAACTCTTCGCGAAAGCGGGCCTCGGCGACCGGTTCCATCATCTCCTTGCGCCAGATCCTCGTCACGAGCGCGGCGGCGCGCACGTCGTCTCCGGCGGCGCGATAGGCGCGGGCGAGGGCGAGAAGTCCGTCGATCGTCAGCGGAGTGCGGTCGGTGAAGAAGGCGAACAGGCGGGCGGGCGCCGGCTGCTCGCGCAGCACCGCCTGCTCCAGACGCGTCGGAAGCAGCGTCAGCGACGGCCAGCCGGCGAGATCCTTCTCGATCCTTTCGAGATCGGCGGTCGTCAGCACCCGGGCGTTGCGGCGCATCATCGTCCAGTCGACCAGCCGCCGCTCGAGGTCGGAAAGGTCAGGCCGCAGCCGCTCCACCTCCGCGTAGTCGGCGCGGTCGACGGCGGCGAGCGCGAGAGCGATCGCCGGGGTGACGCGGGCGGCGACCGGTGGCGGCGACGGCGGCAGAGGAGGGGACGGCGGCGCGGCGAGTCCTGCGGCGGACGAGGCCAGCAGCATGGCGAGGAGGCTGGCGAGAAGGCGGCCGCGCCGGATCGCCGAAGGTCGGCGGTGTCGGTACCGCGTGCCTGCGCGCTCCCCCGACGGATCGCCGTCCGGGACGAAACGGGCGAAATCGAGGGCGCGGTCGCGCGAAGCGGGATCGCGTGTCGGCGGCGTCGCGGCGTTTCGTGCTCGCATCGCCTTATTGTGGCGATCCGCACCCCGTCTGACAATGGTCCGCGCCGCCGATCGCTCGTGGAGGCGCGCGGCCGGTCCCGCGCACGTGCTCGCGACGCCGGCGCCGCTTGTTCTAACCCCCCCATCCGATTATTGTCCGCCGCAGATCGGGCGGCGTCGGGTATGGCGCCGTCGCAGCGGAAAGAAGAAAAGACGCGATGTTCAAGGGTTCGATCACGGCGCTGGTGACGCCGTTCAGGGACGGGGCGTTCGACGAGGTCGGTTTCGAGGCTTTCGTCGACTGGCAGATCGGCGAGGGCACCCACGGCCTGGTTCCGGTCGGTACCACGGGCGAAAGCCCGACGCTGAGTCACGACGAGCACAAGCGCGTCGTCGAGGTCTGCATCAAGACGGCGGCCGGCCGGGTGCCGGTGATCGCCGGTGCCGGCTCCAACAACACCGCCGAGGCGATCGATCTGGCGGTCTTCGCCGAGAAGGCCGGGGCCGACGGCCTGCTCGTCGTCACGCCCTATTACAACAAGCCGAACCAGGAAGGTCTCTATCGCCATTTCAAGGCGATCAACGACGCCGTCGGCATTCCGATCGTGATCTACAACATCCCGCCGCGCTCGATCGTCGACATGAGCGTGGAGACGATGGCGCGGCTCTACGAGTTGAAGAACATCGTGGGTGTCAAGGACGCGACGGCCAAGCTCGACCGCGTCAGCGCCCAGCGGGGCGCGATGGGACGGGATTTCATCCAGCTTTCGGGCGAGGACGCCACCGCGCTGGCCTTCATGGCCCACGGCGGCCACGGCTGCATCTCGGTGACGAGCAACGTCGCGCCGCGGCTCTGCGCCCGCTTCCAGGAAGCCTGCATGGCCGGCGACTACGCCGGCGCGCTGGCGATCCAGGACCAGCTGTTCCCGCTGCACCAGGCGCTGTTCGTCGAGCCGAACCCCCAGGGGCCGAAGTTCGCGCTGTCGCTGCTCGGCAAGGTCCGCAACGAGCTGCGCCTGCCGCTCGTTCCGGTGACGGCGCCCACCGAGGCGATCCTCCGCGAGGCCATGGTCCACGCGGGCCTCTTGAACTGACGGACGGACGATGGCCGCGAAGAACGCCGGGCCTGCCAACCGCATCGTGGCGGACAACCGCCGGGCCCGGTACAACTACGAACTCGGCGACGCCATCGAGGCGGGGATCGCACTCACCGGCACGGAGGTCAAATCCCTCCGCGACGGCCGCTCGAACCTGTCCGACGCCTACGCCGCCGAATACCGGGGCGAGATCTATCTCTACAACGCCTTCATCCCGGAATACCGGCAGGCCAACCGCTTCAACCACGAGACCAAGCGGCCGCGCAAGCTTCTGCTCCACAAGCGCCAGATCAACCGCCTGATCGGCGCGGTCGACCGCGACGGCATGACCATCGTGCCGTTGAAGATCTACTTCAACGACCGCGGCCGCGCCAAATGCGAGATCGCCCTCGGCAAGGGCAAGAAGCTGCACGACAAGCGCGAGACCGAGAAGCAGCGCGACTGGAACCGCGAGAAGTCACGGCTGCTGAAGGAAAAGGGCTGAGCGTCCTCGTCAGTCCACCCGCTCCCAGCCGCGCGGCATCAGGTGCTCCTGCGGGCGGAAGGCGATCTTGTAGTCCATCTTCGTCGACCCATCGACCCAGTAGCCGAGATAGACATAGGGCAGGCCGCGGCCGCGGGCGCGGCGGATGTGGTCGAGAATCATGAAGGTGCCGAGGCTGCGGTGCTCTTCCTCGGGATCGAAGAAGCTGTAGACCATCGACAGGCCGTCGGAAAGCACGTCCGACAGGCTGACGGCGACCAGCTCGCCCACGCCCTGGCCGGTGATCGCGCTGTCCGGGCCGCGCCGGCGGTATTCCACCACCCGGGTCTCGACGTGGGTGTCCTCCACCATCATCGCGTAGTCGAGCATGCTCATGTCGACCATGCCGCCATCGGCGTGGCGGGCGTCGAGATAGCGGCGAAACAGGGAATACTGCTCGGAGGTCGGCGTCGCAGGCATCTCGCAGCCGACGAGGTCGGCGTTGGTCCTCGTCGTCCGGCGGAAGCGTTTCGATGGAATGAAGGCATCGGCGAGGATGCGGACCGAGACGCAGGCCCGGCAGGTCTCGCAGGCCGGGCGGTAGGCGATGTTCTGGCTGCGGCGGAAGCCGCCCTGGGTCAGGACGTCGTTGAGGGTTCCGGCGCGGTCGCCGACGAGATGCGTGAACACCTTGCGCTCGAACCGGCCCGGCAGATAGGGGCAGGGCGAGGGCGCCGTCAGGTAGAATTGCGGGGCATCTGTCGGATGCTGGGTCATGCGCCGTCCGCCGTCGCCGTGCTGCCTCTCCGTCGCCTCGGCCCATCCTCCGGCGAACCGCCGCAGGGCGAGGCGCACGGGGAAGAACCCGCGGCGAACAGAAATGTGCCGCCACCGGAATGGTCGCACGCCGCCGGCGGCGACGCGACAGCAATTTTCGGCACTGCGACGGATTTCTCGCGAAAGGGTTGCAGACCCCGCCGCCGATACATCCCGCCTCAGCGCCGGTTGATGACGACCGTGCCCAGCAGCAGGTCCTGGAGCAGCCGTTTGCGATCGGTGAACAGCGCGACGAGCACGACGAAGGGCGTCAGCAGCGACACCGAGGCCCAGAACAGGATGGAGTGGATCGCCGCCAGCGCCGGCGTCATCGGAGCCCCGTCGACCTGACGCATCTCCAGCCCCATGGTTCGCATGCCGACGGTGGCCGAATTGGGTCCGCCGAGGGTGAAGGCACAGTAGACGAGGGCGAGCACCGGCCAGAGGATGGCGTAGAGCAGCCAGCCGAGGCCGAGGGTGATGACGCCGAGGAAGAAGATCACCACCGACGCGAGGAACGTCAGGATCGCGAGGATCACGACGTCGACGAAGAAGGCCATGACGCGCCGCGTCCGCACGCCCTCGTAGAGCCGGTAGCTCGTCAGCGGGTCGGGCTGGTAATCGAAGTCGTCGGCGGAATGGCTCATGGGAGGTCCCTCACGTGGTCGCCGCGGCGCCGGCGCCGGGGGCCGGCCTCGAAGCGGGGCGACGGAACTGATATGGGGTTCGCCGGCGCTGCTGCAACGCCAGCACCCCGCGGGAGGCCGCCGCGTCCCCCGGCGGTGGCGCACTACCGCTCGCGGCGATGAATCTCCTGTGTCGCCGCCGTCAATAGCTGTCGAGCCGCACCACCTCGTAGCCGGCCTCGCGCAGCGCGGCACAGATCTCGGCGGCGTGGCCGCCGTCGCGGGCCTCGAAGGTGACGTCGAGCGCCGCGCCCTTGGCCGGGATGTCGAGCACCGTGCGCTTGTGCGAGACCTCGAGGATGTTGCCGCCGCGCCCGCCGATCAGCGTCGAGATCTGGCCGAGCACGCCCGGCCGGTCCGGCAGATACATCCGCACCGCCACGATGCGCTCCTCGCGGGCGAGTTCGCGCATCAGCACCGAGGCGAGCAGGCGTGGATCGATGTTGCCGCCGCAGAGCACGAGGCCGAGGCGCTTGCCGCGGAACCGGTCCGGTTCGGTCAGCACGGCGGCGAGGCCGGCGGCGCCCGCGCCCTCGGCGATGGTCTTCTGCGCCGTAAGATAGAGACTGACGGCGCGTTCGATCGCCGGTTCGCCGACAAGGACGATGTCGTCGACGAAGGCCCTCGTCGCCTCCAGCGTCAACGCGCCGACGTTGCGCACCGCGATGCCTTCGGCGAGCGTGTTGCCGCCGCAGGGCTGGTCGAGGCCGTGGAGCTTCGCCCACATCGCCGGATAGAGCTTGGTCTCCGCGCCGATCACGGCGACGTCCGGCCGGATCGCCTTGGCCGCGATCGCCATGCCGGCGATCATCCCCCCGCCGCCGACCGGAACCACCAGCGCGTCGAGATCGGGCCGGTCCTCCAACATTTCGAGGGCGATCGTGCCCTGGCCGCGGATGACGTCGAAGTCGTCGTAGGGATGGACGAAGACGCGGTCCTCCTCGATCGCGATCCGCGCCGCGGCCTCCTGGGCGTCGGAGACGAGTTCGCCTTCGAGGATCACCCGGGCACCGAAGGCCCGCGTCGCGTGCACCTTCACGTGCGGCGTCGTCACCGGCATCACGATGGTGGCCGATATGCCGAGCCTCGTCGCATGGTGGGCGACCGCCTGGGCGTGGTTGCCGGCGGACATCGCGATCACGCCGCGCCGGCGCTCCGCCTCGGTGAGGCCGCTCAGCTTCACGAGCGCCCCGCGCTCCTTGAAGGCGTTGGTGACCTGCATGTTTTCGTATTTGACGAAGATCTCCGCCCCGGTGATCTCCCCGAGCCGCGGCGCCGGCAGGAAGGGCGTGCGCATCACCTGGCCTTCGATGAGTCGCGCCGCGGACCTGACGTCGTCGAGGGTGGGCAGGTGGGACATGGGGATATTCCGGATGTGACGAGGACGGGGCGGGACGGCAGGCGGCTCGTCCGCCGATGACCGCCCCGCCTGCGGACTCGCAGCGACGGTGGGCCGCGAGCGCCGTTGGCCCGATTCACCGGGCCGCGGTGCACCTCGGCGGGCGGGGCGACGGTCTCCTTCCATGCGCGAGGCGGGTGGACGAACGCAAGCGATTTTCAACCGATGAGATCGGGTCTTGGCCGGGTTGCGGGCCGCGTGCGCACTTGCGAAAGGAAAGGGGCTGGGATAGTGCTCGCCCACGCGCCGTGCATCGGGCCGAAAGGCTCGACGCGCGAACGGACGACGGGCGTTGACCCCCGGCAGTCGCCGATGAATAGTCGGTTTCGACACGGCGGAATGCGACACGTCGTCCCGTCTCCCGATAGGGGTGCCGCGCGCGCGACCCGGGTCGCCCGAACTCTCGCCGACGAGCATTCGGCCGGGCGGGGCGGAGCGGCCTTCGCGGGCACGCGGCACGACGAGCCAGGGCAGGCATAGGGCATGGACGAGCTTCTCAGGGAATATCTCCCCATCGTGGTCTTCATGGGCGTCGCGTTGCTGATCGGCCTCGCGCTCCTCGTCTCTCCCTTCCTCCTCGCCTACAAGAACCCGGACCCGGAAAAGCTGTCGGCCTACGAATGCGGATTCAACGCCTTCGACGACGCCCGCATGAAGTTCGACGTCCGCTTCTACCTGGTGTCGATCCTCTTCATCATCTTCGATCTCGAGGTCGCCTTCCTGTTCCCATGGGCGGTGGCTTTCGGCGACGTCGGCCTGTTCGGCTTCTGGTCGATGATCGTCTTCCTCGCCGTTCTGACGATCGGCTTCATCTACGAATGGAAAAAGGGAGCGTTGGAATGGGACTGATCGGTGAAAAGCCGCTCGTCGCCCCGGCTCCGAAGGGCGTGATCGATCCCGCGACCGGCAAGCCAGTCGGGGCCAACGATCCCTTCTTCATGGAAATCAACGACGAGCTGGCCGACAAGGGCTTCCTCGTCACCGCCACCGACGACCTCATCAACTGGGCCCGTACCGGCTCGCTGATGTGGATGACCTTCGGCCTCGCCTGCTGCGCCGTCGAGATGATGCAGATGTCGATGCCGCGCTACGACGCGGAACGCTTCGGCTTCGCCCCGCGCGCCAGCCCGCGCCAGTCCGACGTCATGATCGTCGCCGGCACGCTGACCAACAAGATGGCTCCCGCGCTGCGCAAGGTCTACGACCAGATGCCCGAGCCGCGCTACGTCATCTCGATGGGCTCCTGTGCCAACGGCGGCGGCTACTACCACTATTCCTACTCCGTGGTGCGTGGCTGCGACCGCATCGTCCCGGTGGACATCTACGTCCCCGGCTGCCCGCCCACGGCCGAGGCCCTGCTCTACGGCGTGCTTCTTCTCCAGAAGAAGATCCGCCGCACCGGCACGATCGAACGCTGAGCGCATCCGCCGCCCCGCCGCGCGGTTCGCCTTGAAACGGAAGATCTCATGGACGAGAGCCTGAACGAACTGGCCGGCTATCTCGAGCAGAGGCTCGGGGACGAGGGCGTTGCGGTCGAGATCGCGCACGGTGAGTTGAACCTGACGGTGCCGCCGGCGGGCCTGCTGGCGACGATGCGTTTTCTGCGTGACGATTCGCAGTGCCGCTTCTTCAGCTTCATCGACCTGTGCGGCGTCGACTACCCGGCGCGCGAGAAGCGGTTCGACGTCGTCATCCACCTGCTTTCGCCGACGCTGAACCTGCGCCTCAGGGTCAAGGTCGCCACCGACGAGACGACGCCGGTGCCCTCGCTGACCCCGGTCTTCCCGGGCGCCGACTGGTTCGAGCGCGAGGCCTACGATCTCTACGGCATCCTCTTCACCGGGCATCCCGAGCTGCGCCGCATCCTCACCGACTACGGTTTCGAGGGCCACCCACTGCGCAAGGATTTTCCGACCACCGGCTTCGTCGAGGTCCGCTACGACGACGAGGCCAAGCGCGTCGTCTATCAGCCGGTCAGGCTCACCCAGGAATTCCGCAATTTCGACTTCCTCTCCCCTTGGGAAGGCACCGACTACGTGCTGCCGGGCGACGAGAAGGCGCGACAGTAGGGATTGGGCAATCGGGCGCCGGCGGTCGGGCGTCGGGCCGTGTTGAACCGCATGAATTCGGGCGCCGCGACGACCGTCGCCGTCGTCGCCGAGCAGGAAGCGTGAGATGGCTGAAAGCGAAGTCCGCAATTTCAACATCAATTTCGGGCCGCAGCATCCGGCGGCCCACGGCGTGCTTCGTCTCGTTCTCGAGCTCGACGGCGAGGTCGTGGACCGTGTCGATCCGCACATCGGCCTGCTGCACCGCGGCACGGAAAAGCTGATCGAAGCGAAGACCTATCTTCAGGCGGTGCCCTATTTCGACCGGCTCGACTACGTCGCGCCGATGAACCAGGAACACGCCTTCTGCCTCGCGGTCGAGAAGCTTGCCGGCATCGAGGTGCCGCGCCGGGCCCAGCTGATACGCGTCCTCTATTCCGAAATCGGCCGCCTGCTCTCCCACCTCCTCAACGTCACGACCCAGGCGATGGACGTCGGCGCGCTGACCCCGCCGCTCTGGGGCTTCGAGCCGCGCGAGGAACTGATGGTGTTCTACGAGCGCGCCTCGGGCAGCCGCATGCACGCCGCCTATTTCCGCCCGGGCGGCGTCCACCAGGACCTGCCCGACGCCCTCGTCGAGGACATCTGGGCGTTCTGCGACCCGTTCCTCAAGACCCTCGACGACATCGACGGCCTCCTCACCGAGAACCGCATCTTCAAGCAGCGCAACGTCGACATCGGTGTCGTCAGCATCGAGGAAGCCTGGGCCTGGGGCTTCTCCGGCGTGATGGTGCGCGGCTCCGGCGCTGCGTGGGACCTGCGCAAGTCGCAGCCCTACGAGTGCTACGCCGAGATGGACTTCGACATCCCGATCGGCAAGAACGGCGACTGCTACGACCGCTATCTCATCCGCATGGAGGAGATGCGCCAGTCGGTCCGCATCATGAAGCAGTGCCTCGAGAAGCTGCGTGTCGAGAAGGGGCCGGTCACCACCGTCAACGGCAAGTTCGCCCCGCCCAAGCGCGGCGAGATGAAGCGGTCGATGGAAGCGCTGATCCACCACTTCAAGCTCTACACCGAGGGCTTCCACGTGCCCGCGGGCGAGGTCTACGCCGCAGTCGAGGCGCCCAAAGGCGAGTTCGGCGTCTTCCTCGTCGCCGACGGCACCAACAAGCCCTACCGCTGCAAGATCCGCGCTCCGGGCTTCGCCCACCTTCAGTCCATGGACTTCATGTGTCGCGGCCACATGCTCGCCGACGTCTCGGCGATTCTCGGCTCGCTCGACATCGTGTTCGGAGAGGTTGACCGCTGATGGCCGTCCGTCGTCTGCACCACGAACAGCCCGAAAGCTTCGCCTTCTCGGACGAGACGCGCGCCTTCGCCGAGGCCTGCGTAAAGAAGTATCCGGCAGGCCGTCAGGCGTCGGCGGTGATTCCGCTGCTCTGGCAGGTCCAGCTCCAGGAGGGCTGGGTGTCGGAGCCGGCGATCCGCACGATCGCCGACTATCTCGGCATGCCCTACATCCGGGTGCTGGAAGTCGCGACCTTCTACACGATGTTCCAGCTGGCGCCGGTCGGCCGCAAGGCCCACATCCAGGTCTGCGGAACGACGCCCTGCATGCTGCGCGGTTCGGAAGACCTGATCGCCGTCTGCAAGCGCCGCATCGCCGAGCACCCCTTCGAGCTCTCGGCCGACGGCGACTTCTCGTGGGAAGAGGTCGAGTGCCTCGGCGCCTGCGTCAACGCGCCGATGATCCAGGTGGTCAAGGACACCTACGAGGACCTGACGCCCGAGAGCTTCGAGAAGATTCTCGACACCTTCGCAGCCGGCGGCATGCCGACGCCCGGCCCGCAGAACGGCCGTCACTTCGCCGCGGCCGCGGGCGGTCCGACCACCCTGACCGATCCCGACCTCTACCGCCGCCGCCCGGCCTCCGGCCCGGCCGACGAGGTTCCCCCCGCCGGTCCGGCCACCGACGTTCCCCCGGAAACCTCGGAGGCGCGCCACGAGAACGCGGGCCGTCCGACCGGCGAGGAGCGCGCCGAGGAGGAGATCGCCCGCACCGGCGCCGCCGACGTGGCGAACGGCGAGGCGAGCATTCCCGACGAGTTCAAGCCCGAGACGCTGACGGCGCCCACGGACGGTGCCGGCGACGACCTCAAGCGCATCAAGGGCGTCGGCCCCAAGCTCGAGGCGATGCTCCACGAGATGGGCGTCTATCATTTCCGTCAGGTCGCCGATTGGACGGAGATGAACCTCAAGTGGGTCGACCAGAATCTCGCCGGCTTCAAGGGCCGCGCCTCGCGCGACCGCTGGATCGAGCAGGCGCGGATCCTCGCCGAGGGCGGCGACCCGGACGGCGTGGTCCGTGTCGACGCGGGCGAGACGACGGCGGGCGAGTGACGAAGAAGGGAGGGCGGCCTGCCGTTCTTCCGGAGGATGAACCGATGACGGAAGTCACGAACGAGCTGATGTTCGAAGTGCTGAAGCAGATGCAGAACGATCTCAGGATCGTTCGCACGACGCAGCTCGAAATGCGTTCGGAGTTCGCCGCGGTTCGTGGCCATATGCTGGCGATGCAGTCGGATATCGCGAATATCTATGCGCGCCTCGGACATGTCGAAGACCGTCTGGAGCGCGTCGAGCGCCGCCTCGGCCTCGTCGACATCGAATTGAATTGAAGTCCGGAGACCGGAAATGCTTCAGGACAAGGACCGCATCTTCACCAACATCTACGGGTTCCACGACCGGGGCCTCGAAGGTGCGCGTCGTCGCGGCCAGTGGGATGGCACGAAGGACATCCTCCTCAAGGGCCGCGACTGGATCATCAACGAGATGAAGGCCTCGGGCCTGCGCGGCCGCGGCGGCGCCGGCTTCCCGACCGGCCTCAAGTGGTCGTTCATGCCGAAGGAGAGCGACGGCCGGCCGCACTATCTCGTGGTCAACGCCGACGAATCCGAGCCCGGCACCTGCAAGGACCGCGAGATCCTGCGCCACGACCCGCACACCCTCGTCGAGGGCTGCCTGATCGCCGGCTTCGCGATGGGCGCCCACGCCGGCTACATCTACGTGCGCGGCGAGTTCGTCCGTGAGCGCGAGCATCTGCAGCAGGCGATCGACGAGGCCTACGAGGCCGGCCTGCTCGGGCCGAACGCCTGCGGCTCGGGCTGGGACTTCGACCTCTTCGTCCACCACGGTGCCGGCGCCTACATCTGCGGCGAGGAGACCGCGCTGCTCGAAAGCCTCGAGGGCAAGAAGGGCCAGCCGCGCCTGAAGCCGCCGTTCCCGGCCAACGTCGGCCTCTACGGCTGCCCGACCACGGTCAACAACGTCGAATCGATCGCCGTCGCCCCGACCATCCTGCGCCGCGGCGGCGCCTGGTTCGCCGGCCTCGGCAAGCCGAACAACACCGGCACCAAGCTGTTCTGCGTCTCCGGCCACGTCAACAAGCCGGCGACCTTCGAGGAGGAGATGGGCATCCCCTTCCGGGAGATGATCGACAAGCACTGCGGCGGCATCCGCGGCGGCTGGGACAATCTCCTCGCGGTGATCCCGGGCGGCTCGTCGGTGCCGATGGTCAAGGCCGAGAACATCATCGACTGCCCGATGGACTTCGACAGCCTGCGCGGCCTCGGCTCCGGCCTCGGCACCGCCGCGGTGATCGTCATGGACAAGTCGACCGACGTCATCAAGGCGATCGCCCGGCTCGCCCACTTCTACAAGCACGAGAGCTGCGGCCAGTGCACGCCGTGCCGCGAGGGCACCGGCTGGATGTGGCGAGTGATGGAGCGCCTCGTTCGCGGCGAGGCCGACAAGCGCGAGATCGACATGCTGTTCCAGGTGACCAAGCAGGTCGAGGGCCACACCATCTGCGCCCTCGGCGACGCCGCCGCCTGGCCGATCCAGGGCCTGATCAAGAACTTCCGCGACGTGATCGAGGCGCGCATCGACCAGCGCGCCGGTCGCGGTCTGTCCGTCGCGGCGGAATGAGGATCAGGACGCGGCCGGGCGGTGCCCGGCGTCGCACATGACCTATCGAGGCAAGACATTGCCGGGGAAAGACGATGGCTAAGATCAGTATCGACGGGATCGTGGTGGACGTCGCGCCGGACACGACGCTGCTGCAGGCCTGCGAGGCCGCCGGCGCCGAGGTGCCGCGCTTCTGTTTCCACGAGCGGCTTTCCGTCGCCGGCAACTGCCGCATGTGCCTCGTCGAGGTCAAGGGCGGCCCGCCCAAGCCCGCGGCCTCCTGCGCGATGGCGGTCAAGGACCTGCGGCCCGGCCCGAACGGCGAGCCGCCGGAGGTCTTCACCAACACGCCGATGGTCAAGAAGGCCCGCGAAGGCGTGATGGAGTTCCTGCTGATCAACCATCCGCTCGACTGCCCGATCTGTGACCAGGGCGGCGAGTGCGACCTGCAGGACCAGGCGATGGCCTACGGCGTCTCCGGCTCCCGCTATCACGAGAACAAGCGCGCGGTCGAAGACAAGTACATCGGCCCGCTCGTCAAGACGATCATGACGCGCTGCATCCACTGCACGCGCTGCGTCCGCTTCACGACCGAAGTCGCCGGCGTCCGCGACCTCGGCCTGATCGGCCGCGGCGAGGATGCGGAGATCACCACCTATCTCGAACAGGCGATGACCTCGGAGCTGCAGGGCAACGTCATCGACCTCTGCCCGGTCGGTGCCCTGACCTCCAAGCCCTACGCCTTCCAGGCCCGGCCCTGGGAACTCGGCAAGACCGAATCCGTCGACGTCATGGACGCGGTCGGCTCGGCGATCCGCATCGACACCCGCGGCCGCGAGGTGATGCGCGTCATGCCGCGCCTCAACGAGGCGGTGAACGAGGAGTGGATCTCCGACAAGACCCGCTTCATCTGGGACGGCATCCGCACCCAGCGCCTCGACCGGCCCTACGTGCGCGTCGACGGCCGCCTCAAGCCGGCGTCCTGGGCCGACGCCTTCAACCTCGTCAAGGCCAAGGTCGCCGCCAGCACCGGTGCCCGCATCGGCGCCCTCGCGGGCGATCTCGCCAGCGTCGAGGAGATCTACGCGCTGAAGGCCGTGATGGCCGGCCTCGGCAGCCCCAACACCGACTGCCGCCAGGACGGCACCGCGCTGCATCCGTCCTACGGCCGGGCCTCCTATCTGTTCAACGCCACGATCCCCGGCATCGAGCAGGCCGACGCCATCCTGATCGTCGGCTCCGACCCGCGCCACGAGGCGGCGGTGCTCAATGCCCGTATCCGCAAGGCCTGGCGCGCCTCCGACCTTCCGATCGGCGTCATCGGCGCGGCGCTCGACCTCACCTATCCCTACACCCACCTCGGCGCCGGCCCCGACAGCCTCGCCGACCTCGCCGCCGGCGGCGCTTTCCTCGACGTACTGAAGAACGCCGCCCGTCCGCTGATCATCGTCGGCCAGGGCGCGCTCGCCCGGCCGGACGGCCTCGCCGTGCTCTCCGCCGCGGCGAAGCTCGCCGGCGACGTCGGCGCTGTGGCCGACGGCTGGAACGGCTTCTCGGTGCTGCACACCGCGGCGGCCCGCGTCGGCGGCCTCGATCTCGGCTTCGTGCCGGGGGAGGGTGGTCTCGACACCGCCGGCATGGTCGCCGCCGCCGGTTCCGGTACGCTCGACGTCCTGTTCCTGCTCGGCGCCGACGAGATCGACACCCGCGCCCTCGGCGAGGCCTTCGTCGTCTACATCGGCAGCCACGGCGACGCCGGCGCCCACCGCGCCGACGTCATCCTGCCGGGCGCGGTCTACGCCGAGAAGTCGGGCACCTGGGTCAACACCGAGGGCCGGGTCCAGGTCGGCCTGCGCGCCGGCTTCCCGCCGGGCGAAGCCCGCGAGGACTGGGCTATCCTGCGCGCGCTGTCGGGCGTGCTCGGCACGACGCTGCCCTTCGATTCGCTCGCCCAGCTCCGGGCGCGGCTCTACGCCGAGCTGCCGCACATGGCGCGCGAGGGCGAGATCGTTCCGGCTGCGGCGGATCTTTCGGCGCTCGCCGCGGTCGGCGGCACCATGGACGGGGCGGCCTTCGTCAGCCCCGTGAAGGATTTCTACCTGACCAACCCCATCGCCCGCGCGTCGGCGATCATGGCGGAGTGCTCGGCGCTCGCCCGGGGTCAGGTCAAGGCGGCTGCGGAATAAGGGGCAACCGATGGACGGGTTCTGGTCTACCTACGTCTGGCCGCTGATCGTCATGGTCGCGCAGAGCGTCCTGCTGATGGTCGTCCTGCTGGTGGCGGTCGCCTACATCCTCTACGCCGACCGCAAGATCTGGGCGGCGGTGCAGATCCGCCGCGGGCCGAACGTGGTCGGACCCTGGGGCCTGTTCCAGTCCTTCGCCGACCTGCTGAAGTTCGTGCTGAAGGAGCCGGTGATCCCGGACGGCTCGTCCAAGGGCATCTTCCTGCTCGCCCCGCTCGTCACCGTGGTGCTGTCGCTGCTGGCCTGGGCGGTGATCCCGGTGGACGCGGGCTGGGTGATCGCCGACATCAACGTCGGCATCCTGTTCATCTTCGCGATCTCGTCGCTGTCGGTCTACGGCATCATCATGGGCGGCTGGGCGTCGAACTCGAAGTATCCCTTCCTGTCGGCGCTGCGCTCGGCGGCGCAGATGGTGTCCTACGAGGTCTCGATCGGCTTCGTCATCATCACCGTGCTGCTCTGCGCCGGCTCGCTCAACCTCACCGACATCGTCGAATCCCAGCGCAGCGGCCTCGCCTCGGCGATCGGCCTGCCGTGGCTCGCCTTCCTCAACTGGTACTGGCTGCCGCTGTTTCCGATGTTCGTGATCTTCTTCATCTCGGCGCTGGCCGAGACCAACCGCCCGCCCTTCGACCTCGTCGAGGCGGAATCGGAGCTGGTCGCCGGCTTCATGGTCGAATACGGCTCCACGCCGTACATGATGTTCATGCTCGGCGAATACGTCGCCATCGTCCTGATGTGCGCGATGATGGCGATCCTGTTCATGGGCGGCGGGGCCGCGCCGATCGACCTGCCGCCCTTCACCTGGGTTCCGGGCATCGTCTGGTTCTCCCTCAAGGTGCTGCTCGGCTTCTTCATGTTCGCCATGGTGAAGGCGATGGTGCCCCGCTACCGCTACGACCAGCTGATGCGTCTCGGCTGGAAGGTGTTCCTGCCGATTTCGCTGGCGATGGTCGTCATCGTCGCCGGCGTGCTGCAGGTCACCGGCTGGGCCGGGTGAGGGCGCGATGGAACTCTCCCTCCCCGTGATCATCGGCGCCGCCGTCGGTCTCGGGGTCGGCGTGCTGGACTATGGAATCATCGCGGCGCTGCTGCGAAGGGCACTGGCGAAGGGCCGTCCGGAACCGGGCGGTGCCGGAGCGTCGAACCGCCGGCACGACCTGCTGTTCAAGCTGCTCTTCGTGGTCAACGCGCTCGCCTTCGCCGCCGTCGGGGCGCTGCTCGGCTCGCAGGTCGCGGGCTACGGGCTCTGAGCGGGGCGGGGGATTTTGCGAGAGGTCAGGAAATGAGACTCGATCAGGCCGCGAGGTCGCTGTTCCTCAAGGAGTTCGTATCGGCGTTCTTCCTCGCCATGCGCTACTTCTTCAAGCCGAAGCCGACGATCAACTACCCCTTCGAGAAGGGGCCGGTCAGCCCGCGCTTCCGCGGCGAGCACGCCCTGCGCCGCTATCCGAACGGCGAGGAACGCTGCATCGCCTGCAAGCTCTGCGAGGCGATCTGCCCGGCCCAGGCCATCACCATCGAGGCCGGCCCGCGCCGCAACGACGGCACCCGCCGCACCACGCGCTACGACATCGACATGGTGAAGTGCATCTACTGCGGCTTCTGTCAGGAAGCCTGCCCGGTGGACGCCATCGTCGAGGGTCCGAACTTCGAGTTCGCGACCGAGACCCGCGAGGAGCTCTATTACGACAAGGAAAAACTCCTTGCGAACGGCGACCGCTGGGAGCGCGAGATCGCGCGCAACATGGCGATCGACGCGCCCTATCGCTGATCGCGGCGATGGACGGTCCGGGACGGACCGACTAGAAGACGGCACACCGCGAGGCGGCGCCCGGCACCCGGCCGGACACCGCGTCAAGACCAGGACACCATCGGGGCTCGACGTGGAATGATCCTTTCCCTCTTCTTCTACATCTTCGCGGTGGTGACGATCGCATCGGCGGTGATGGTCATCTCGTCGCGGAACCCGGTGCATTCGGTGCTGTTCCTGATCCTCGCCTTCTTCAACGCGGCGGGCCTGTTCCTGCTGCTCGGCGCCGAGTTCCTGGCGATGCTGCTGATCGTCGTCTACGTCGGCGCGGTGGCGGTGCTGTTCCTCTTCGTCGTGATGATGCTCGACGTCGATTTCGCCGAGCTGCGCCAGGGTTTCCTGCAGTATCTGCCGGTCGGTCTGCTGATCGGCGTCGTCTTCCTGATCGAGCTGATCTTCGTCGTCGGCGCCTGGGTGATCTCGCCGGAAATCGCCGGCCAGGGCGCGGTACCGATCCCGCCGCAGTCGGAAGTCTCCAACATCGCCGCGCTCGGCGCGGTGCTCTACACCCGCTACGTCTATTTCTTCGAGGCGGCGAGCATGGTGCTCCTCGTCGCGATGGTCGGTGCGATCGTGCTGACGCTGCGCCACAAGCCCAACGTCAAGCGCCAGGACATCTCGGTCCAGGTCGCCCGCAACCCCGCGTCCTCCATCGAAGTGCGCAAAGTCGAATCGGGGAAGGGGCTCTGAGCCGGTCCGGCTCGCATCGCCCCTCCCACGCTCGCAAAGAGAGAAGAGGCAAGACGCCATGGAAATCGGGCTGTCTCACTATCTGTCGGTCTCGGCCATCCTGTTCACGCTCGGCATTCTCGGCATCTTCCTCAACCGCAAGAACGTCATCGTCATCCTGATGTCGATCGAGCTGATCCTGCTCGCGGTGAACCTCAACTTCGTGGCCTTCTCGGCCTTCCTCGGCGATCTCGTCGGCCAGGTCTTCGCGCTGTTCGTGCTGACCGTCGCCGCCGCGGAGGCCGCGATCGGCCTCGCCATCCTCGTCGTCTTCTTCCGCAACCGCGGCTCCATCGCCGTGGAAGACATCAACATGATGAAGGGCTGATGATGTATTCCCTCATCGTCTTCCTGCCGCTGGTCGGCTTCCTGATCGCCGGCGCCATCTCGCTGAAAGGCGCCATGGACAAGGCCGGCTCCGCCGTCGACGGCGCCGGCGGCCACGATCACGGACACGGGCACGGCCATGCGCACGCCGCTCACGCGGCGGCCCACGACGGCCACGGCACTCACGACGACCACGGCCACGACCACGACGACCATCATGTCGAGGCGGCGCCGGGCTCGCGCGCGGCGGAACTGGTGACGACCACCCTGCTCGGCGTCTCGGCCCTGCTGTCCTGGGTCGCCTTCTTCCAGGTCGCCTTCGGCGAGGGCGAGGCCTTCCGCGTGCCGGTGCTGACCTGGATCAACTCCGGCGCCTTCACGACCAGCTGGGCCTTCCACATCGACACCCTGACGGTGGTGATGCTGGTGGTGGTGAACTCGGTGTCCTTCCTCGTCCACCTCTACTCGATGGGCTACATGAGCCACGACCCGGCTCGCCCGCGCTTCTTCGCCTACCTGTCGCTCTTCACCTTCGCCATGTTGATGCTGGTGACGTCCGACAACCTCCTGCAGATGTTCTTCGGCTGGGAGGGCGTCGGTCTCGCCTCCTATCTGCTGATCGGCTTCTGGTACCAGAAGCCCTCGGCCAACGCCGCGGCGATGAAGGCCTTCGTCGTCAACCGCGTCGGCGACTTCGGCTTCCTGCTCGGCATGTTCGGCGTCTTCGTGCTGTTCAACACGATCTCCTTCGAGGCGATCTTCGCCAACGCCGCGACGCTCGAGGGCACACAGCTCACCTTCCTCGGCTCGTCGTGGGACGCGGCCACCATCGTCTGCCTGCTGCTGTTCATGGGCGCCATGGGCAAGTCGGCGCAGTTCCTGCTCCACACTTGGCTGCCGGACGCGATGGAAGGCCCGACCCCGGTGTCGGCGCTGATCCACGCCGCCACCATGGTGACGGCCGGCGTCTTCATGGTCGCGCGGATGTCGCCGGTCTTCGAGATGTCGCACACCGCGCTGACGGTCGTGACCTTCGTCGGCGCCACGACGGCCTTCTTCGCCGCCACCGTCGGCCTCGTCCAGAACGACATCAAGCGCGTCATCGCCTATTCGACCTGCTCGCAGCTCGGCTACATGTTCGTCGCGCTCGGCATCGGCGCCTATCCGGTGGCGATCTTCCACCTCTTCACCCACGCCTTCTTCAAGGCGCTGCTGTTCCTCGGCGCCGGCTCGGTGATCCACGCCGTCTCGGGCGAGCAGGACATGCGCAAGATGGGCGGCCTGCGCAAGCACATCCCGGTCACCTTCTGGATGATGACCATCGGCACCCTGGCGCTGACCGGCTTCCCGCTCACGGCCGGCTACTATTCGAAGGACGCCATCATCGAGGTCGCCTTCGTCGGCGAGAACGCCTTCGCCGGCTACGCCTTCGCGCTGCTGGTCTTCGCGGCGACGCTGACCTCCTTCTACTCCTGGCGCCTCGCCTTCATGACCTTCTTCGGCAAGCCCCGCGCATCCGCCGACGTCATGAGCCACGTCCACGAGAGCCCCCAGGTCATGCTGGTGCCGCTCTACGTGCTGGCGGCCGGCGCGCTGCTCGCGGGCATCGTCTTCCACGGTGGCTTCGTCGGCGAGGGCGTCGAGGAGTTCTGGAAGAGCGCGGTGGCGCTGCCGCACGGCGAGCACTCGGTGCTCGAGGCCATGCACCACGTGCCGTTCTGGGTGAAGGCCTCGCCCTTCGTCGCCATGGTGATCGGCTTCCTCGTCGCCGTGCAGTTCTACATCGTCGATCCCGAGGCGCCCAAGCGGCTGGCCAAGCGTCACGACGCGCTCTACCAGTTCCTGCTCAACAAGTGGTACTTCGACGAGCTCTACGACATCCTCTTCGTGCGCAGCGCCAAGTGGATCGGCTACCAGCTGTGGAAGGTCGGCGACGGCAAGGTGATCGACGGTCTCGGCCCCGACGGCGTCGCCGCCCGGGTCCAGGACGTCACCGCCCGGGTCGTGCGTCTGCAGACCGGCTATCTCTATCACTATGCCTTTGCCATGCTGGTCGGCGTCGCTCTGCTGATCACCTGGGCCATGTTCTACGGCTGAGGAGAGGATTTCCTTCCCATGAGTGACATGCCGCTCCTCTCCATCGTCACCTTCCTCCCGCTCGTCGGCGTGTTCCTGATCCTGTGGAACAACGCCCGCGACGAGGTGGCGCTGCGCAACATCAAGATGGTGGCCCTCGTCACCACGCTGTTCACCTTCTTCGTTTCGCTCTTCGTCTGGGTGAAGTTCGATCCCTCGAACCCCGGCTTCCAGATGGTCGAGGAAGCGGAGTGGATGGGCAGCTTCGTCGCCTACCGCATGGGCGTCGACGGCATCTCCATGCCCTTCGTCATCCTCACCACCTTCCTGATGCCCTTCTGCATCCTGGCGAGCTGGTATTCGGTCGAGCACCGGGTGAAGGAGTACATGATCGCCTTCCTGGTGCTGGAAACGCTGATGATCGGCGTCTTCTGCGCCCTCGACACGGTGCTGTTCTACGTCTTCTTCGAGGCCGGCCTGATCCCGATGTTCATCATCATCGGCGTCTGGGGCGGCAAGCGCCGGGTCTACGCCTCCTACAAGTTCTTCCTCTACACCCTGCTCGGTTCGGTGCTGATGATGATCGCCATCATGGCGATGTACTGGCAGGCCGGCACCACCGACATCGCCATGCTGCTCCAGCACGCCTTCCCGGCGTCGATGCAGCCATGGCTCTGGGTCGCCTTCTTCGCCTCCTTCGCGGTGAAGATGCCGATGTGGCCGGTCCACACCTGGCTTCCCGACGCCCACGTCGAGGCGCCGACCGCCGGTTCGGTGATCCTCGCCGGCATCCTGCTGAAGATGGGCGGCTACGGCTTCCTGCGCTTCTCGCTGCCGATGTTCCCGCTGGCCTCGGCCGACTTCGCGCCGCTGGTCTTCGCCCTCTCGGTGATCGCCATCGTCTACACCTCGCTGGTGGCGCTGATGCAGGAGGACATCAAGAAGCTGATCGCCTACTCGTCGGTCGCCCACATGGGCTTCGTGACCATGGGCATCTTCTCGATGAACGTGCAGGGCATCCAGGGCGCGGTGTTCCAGATGATCTCCCACGGCATCGTCTCGGGCGCTCTGTTCCTCTGCGTCGGCGTCGTCTACGACCGCATGCACACCCGCGAGATCGCGGCCTACGGCGGCCTCGTCAACCGGATGCCGGCCTACGCCGTCGCCTTCCTGATCTTCACCATGGCCAACGTCGGCCTGCCGGGCACCTCGGGCTTCGTCGGCGAGTTCCTGACGATGATGGGCGCCTTCCAGGCCAACACCTGGGTCGCCTTCATCGCCGCGAGCGGCGTCATCCTCTCGGCCGGCTACGCGCTCTGGCTCTACCGCCGGGTGATCTTCGGCGCGCTCGAGAAGGACAGCCTCAAGTCGATGATGGACCTTTCCCTGCGCGAGAAGGTGATCCTCGCGCCGCTGGTCGTGCTGACGATCTTCTACGGCGTCTATCCGGCGCCGATCCTCGACGCCTCGGCCGCCTCGATCGACCTGCTGGTGCGCAACTACCAGGCCGCCATCGACATGGCCGGCAACAGCACGGCGCTGCTGGCGCCCTGATCCGCAGGCCCTCCGCAACCCTTCCGGCAATGGAGGGCGCGAGGGCGGGGCGGACGGGTGCGCCGCCCGCCGGAGACGACGAAGGGACGGGATGCGTGGGGCCTCCCGCCCGATCATGAGACACAGCCGGGCCGCCGGCCGCACGACGCGGCGAGGCCCATGAGGAAGCCACGATGACTGCTTTCCCCGACCTGTTGCCGGTGATGCCCGAGCTGCTGCTCGCCGTCGGTGCGCTCGTGGTCCTGATGATGGGCGCCTTCGGCGGCGACAACGCCGCCACCGCCGTCACCGGCGTTTCGGCGGCGCTGCTGATCTGCGCCCTCGGCATCCTGATCTTCGCCCCCGAATACGGCGTCACCTTCGAGGGCGCCTTCATCATGGACGGCTTCGCCCGCTTCCTGAAGATCCTGGCGCTGATCGGCTCGCTGGTCGGCATCGCCATGTCGGTCGCCTTCGGACGGGCCGAGAAGTTCGACCGCTTCGAGTATCCGGTGCTGCTCGTCATCGCCACGCTCGGCATGATGATGATGATCTCGGCCAACGATCTGATCGCCGTCTACCTCGGCCTCGAGCTGCAGTCGCTGGCGCTCTATGTCGTCGCCTCGATCAATCGCGACCAGCTGCGCTCCACCGAGGCCGGCCTCAAGTATTTCGTTCTCGGCGCGCTCTCGTCCGGCATGCTGCTCTACGGCGCCTCGCTGATCTACGGCTTCACCGGTCACACCGGCTTCCCGGAGATTTCCGCGGTGCTCGCGCGCGAGGGCGCCTCGACCGGCTTCGTCTTCGGCCTCGTCTTCCTGCTCACCGGGTTCGCCTTCAAGATCTCGGCGGTGCCCTTCCACATGTGGACGCCGGACGTCTACGAGGGCGCGCCGACCCCGGTGACCGCCTTCTTCGCCGCGGCGCCGAAGATCGCCGCGATGGGCATCCTGATGCGCGTCGTCGTCGACGCCTTCGCCCCCGCCACCGCCGACTGGCAGCAGATCATCGCCTTCATCGCCCTCGCCTCGATGGTGCTCGGCGCCTTCGCCGCCATCGGCCAGACCAACATCAAGCGTCTGATGGCCTATTCCTCGATCGGCCACATGGGCTTCGCCCTCGTCGGACTCGCCGCCGGCACCGAGGCCGGCGTCCAGGGCGTGCTGATCTACCTCGCGGTCTATCTGGCGATGACCGCCGGCACCTTCGCCTGCATTCTCGCCATGCGCCGTGAGGACGGCATGGTCGAGGACATCTCCAGCCTCGCCGGCCTGTCGCGGACCAGCCCGGTCATGGGCACGCTGCTGGCGCTGCTGATGTTCTCGCTCGCCGGCATTCCGCCGCTCGGCGGCTTCTTCGCCAAGTATTTCGTCTTCGCCGCCGCCGTCGAGGCCGGGCTCTACTGGCTCGCCGTCATCGGCGTCGTCGCCAGCGTCGTCGGCGCCTACTACTACCTGCGCATCGTCAAGCTGATCTATTTCGACGAGCCGAACACCACCTTCTCGCCGATGCCCGGCGAGTTGCGCCTGATGCTCGGCGCCTCGGCGGCCTTCGTCGTGCTCTACGTCTTCGTCGCAGGCCCGGTCACCTCGGCCGCCGCCGCCGCCGCCAAGACGCTGTTCTGAGATGGTGCGAGCGGAGCCGGCGCTGCCGGACGGCTTCAGGCTCCTCACCTTCGACACCATCCGCTCGACCAACGCCCTCGCGCTCGACATGGCGCGCGAGGGCGAGGCCGGCGGTCTCTGGCTCCGCGCCGACCGCCAGACCGGTGGCCGCGGCCGCCAGGGCCGGGTCTGGACCTCCGAACCCGGCAACCTCCACGCCAGCCTGCTGCTGATCGACCCGGCGCCTCGGCCCCGCCTCGCCGAGTTGCCGCTCGTCGTCGCCGTCGCCGTCCACGAGGCGGTGGCCGGCCTCATCGGCCCCGCACAGCGGGCCGCGCTCGCAATCAAGTGGCCGAACGACCTCCTCCACGACGGCGCCAAGCTCTCCGGCATCCTGATCGAGGGCATCGACGTCGCCGGCGGCCGGGCCGTCGTCGTCGGCATCGGCGTCAACCTCGCCCACCATCCGGCCGACACGCCCTATCCGGCGACGGACCTCGCCGCCATCGGCTTTCCGGTCGCGCCGGACGAGATGCTCGTCCGGCTCGCCCACCGTCTCGACGGCTGGCTCGATCGCTGGCGCACCGAGGGTTTCGCGCCGGTGCGCCAGGCCT
>Ga0065721_10004500_pt1 | contig 26318 bp, 20 predicted proteins | sample Mesricmetagenome_FD_59108 | JGI IMG/M metagenome (GOLD analysis project Ga0065721, IMG submission 59108) | Mesophilic microbial community from rice straw/compost enrichment Sample: eDNA_1 v2 (version 2) | ecosystem: Engineered > Solid waste > Grass > Composting > Bioreactor | place: USA: Davis... | reverse complement strand
AGCGACGGTTTCACTGAGTTGCACACGAAGAGTTACCTGGGCATCCTTAACAACCAGGGCTTCGGACTACTCGACACCAAGCCGGCGGTTGAGTTAGCGTATTCGATCAGGAATGCGAAGGTGAAGTAAGTTTGCGTCCATCGGCGCGATGCATTCAAACAGTTGTTTCGCGATTGACGTATTCATAGAACTGCCTGAGGAATATCGCGATGGAAAGCATGACTACGCCAAGTACGAATCCTAGTATAATAAGGACAGGAAGGGAAGGCTTCCCTTCGAAGGAAAGGGTATCGAACTGTTTCACGAGGTGAACCGATTCGATTTCTTTCTTTCGGATTTCAAGACTCATTTTTTCGCGGAAGAGCTCTACTGTTTGGGCGTATAATTGAGAAGGATTCAAAAAAGTGGCTTGTGTCTTGCCGGAGACATTAGATTTAACTTCTTCCATTGCTCCAATTTCTGTCTCGATCCGCTTTATCACCTCATTGTAATATAGCTGACGTTCGGTCCGATGACGAACTACAGGCGGAGCGGTATTAACAATATCGAGGAGAGCCTTCTCAAGGATTGGAAACATCTCTTTAGTGACTACCCGAGCAGTAATCTTAAAGTAAATGCTTTGTTCATTCAGAGAGCTGATTTGCGAATGCTCAGGAACGACCTTGAACGTCAATTTTCGGACTTTCTTCTGTTGGTCGAGTGTCAGTCCTGGAAGAGGTTTGACATTTCTTAACTGGTCAAATAGAAACTCGGCTTCCTGAACGGACATGAGTGACGTTTCCATCATGATGCTAGATTCCCAGACATCAGAGGTGGAGGTATGATAGATAACCCCGCCAATTACGCCAGCCAGGGGTACCACGATCGCCAGGAGGAGATTCTTGCGCAAAATGTGAAACCAATTCGCAAGGAGCTCCATCAGATCGATATCATCAGATTCGGTTCTCGCCATAACATGCAAGTTTAGAGATTTTGTGTTGTAATTGTCAGCGGAAACTTAAATTATTTAGTTTTGCAGGTCCGCTGAATTTGGCGCTGTTTTTCACTGGAAATAGGTGGGTTTATGACGATTGGTGCCAAAAGCAACAATTCAGGGTCGGATCCCAAAAAAATCTGATCCCTGCAGCTTGAGTCGTTTGAGTGTTGCCGGACGTCACCAGGGATTGAAAGGATGCTCCGCCAAAGTGCGGCTTGGTCGATAGCGCTTTGCGTAATTATGCTCGATATTTAGAACGAGGACGCATTTTTTGAACTATTCAGTAACGGCGTTTTTAGAATTTTCTTAAATACAATTTAATGTTAAACGGCAAAAGTGTATTGATTACCGGAGGCACAGGATCTTTCGGTAAAATGTTTACCAAACTCATCCTTGAGCGGTACCCCTCTGTAAAAAGGCTCGTCATTCTGTCAAGAGATGAACAAAAACATTATCAGATGGGCATGGAGTTCCCTGAAGCTAAGCATCCTGCTATTCGATATTTTATTGGCGATGTGAGGGAGGAAAGCCGCCTGATCAGCGCATTCGAAGGTATCGATATTGTCATTCATGCTGCGGCAATGAAACACGTTCCATTAGCAGAATATAACCCTATGGAGTGTGTGAAGACAAATATTCTGGGCGCAGAGAACGTCATCAATGCCGCGCTAAAGACAGGTGTAAAGAACGTTGTCGCGCTAAGCACGGATAAAGCTGCAGCGCCGATTAATTTATATGGTGCAACGAAACTCGCATCTGATAAGCTGTTTATCGCAGCGAACAACATTAAGGGAAAGAGAGATATCAAGTTTTCTGTCGTACGATACGGCAATGTAATGGGGTCGAACGGATCTGTAATGCCCTTCTTCCTGAAAAAGCGGCATGAGGGTATAATTCCAATTACCGATACCAGAATGACCAGGTTCAATATCACGCTTGAGGAGGGATGTCAATTGGTATTCAATGCCATTGAAAATGCATGGGGCGGCGAGATCTTCGTGCCCAAAATTCCATCCTATCGGATTACCGACGTGGCGACTGCGATTGCTCCTAACTGCAAGCAGGTGGAAGTGGGAATAAGGCCTGGAGAAAAACTGCACGAGGAAATGATCACCACGTCCGACTCCTTTAATACACTCGACCTGGGCCCTCATTATGTCATACTGCCTCAGCAGCCCGGATTCAATGTACAGGACTACATGGGCAGATTTAATGCCACCCGCGTCCCGGTCGGATTTTGCTATAATTCAGGCAGTAATTCGGAGTGGGAAACTGTCGAAAGCCTCCGGACGCTGATCAAGCGCCACATCGATCCGGATTTTAATGTATAAATGAATGAAGCTGGGGATCGGTACAGTTCAATTTGGACTGAACTATGGAGTTAATAATAAAACCGGCAAGCCAGACGGGCTGCAGGTCCGACAGATTATTGAGATGGCTGGACTAAATGGTCTGGGACTGCTCGACACTGCCGCTGACTACGGCGACAGTGAAAATGTCATTGGTGATGTCGTCGGTGAAGACCCCCGTTTTGCTGTAGTCACCAAAGTATCAAGAAAATCGAGTCCGTCACATAGCTTGCGTGAATCGCTGGTAAGGCTGAAACGGAAGAAAGTCTATGGCCTACTGATCCACGATTTTGAACAGTATACCTCCAACAACGGAGTTTCATCAGAACTTCAAAGACTCAGAGACGAGGGATATGTAGAAAAGGTCGGGTTCTCGTTATATCTGCCAGAGCAGCTTCAAACGCTGCTCGACAAGGATGTGCCATTTCAACTAATCCAGGTGCCATATAGTATTCTGGATCAACGATTCGAGCCTTATTTCAGCGTACTTCAGACTCGGGGTGTTGAAATCCACGTGCGTAGCGTGTTCGTTCAAGGCCTGGTGTTCATGGAACCGGCTTCGATGAAGGGCTTTTTCGATCCTGTAAGAGGGAAAATCGAAAAACTTCACGCATTATCACGCAGTTCCGGCAAATCAGTCCAGTCCTTATGTCTGAACTTTGCTATCTCAAACGATCAAATTAATAAGGTCCTAGTTGGAGTTGAAACCGCGGCGATACTGGAGGATAACCTAAAGTGCCTTGATGAAAACTTGTCGGCGGATGAGTTGAACGGCCTACGTGCCCTTAAAGAGACTGATGAAAGAATGATTCTGCCCTACAAGTGGGAGTAAGTAAATGAAGTAAATAGCAAATCATTTCCCAAATGAAAGTAATTCCCTACGGACGACAACATATAACAGAAGAAGATATCGAAGCTGTAATTTCCGCATTGAAGTCGGACTTCTTAACTCAGGGCCCGAAAGTCCTTGAATTTGAGAAGGAGTTTGCTTCTTATGTCGGTGCAAAATACGCTGTTGCAGTCTCAAACGGGACCGCAGCCCTCCACTTGAGCGCTATTGCCCTCGGTGTTAACTCCACGTCGAAAGTAATCACCACCCCGATCACCTTTGCAGCATCTGCAAACTGTGTTCGTTACTGCGGGGGAACTGTCGAGTTCGCGGATATTGATCCTGATACAGCTTTGCTTGACGTCGAGAAAGTTCGGGCCATTTTGAAGTCAGCGCCTCCCGGAACTTATCAGGGAATTATACCCGTTGACTTCGGTGGCTACCCGGTCAATCTTGAAAAGTTTCGGGAGCTTGCTGACGAATTCAACCTTTGGATACTGGAGGATGCCTGCCATTCACCGGGGGGTGGATTTATTGATAGTAATGGTGAACTGCAATTGTGCGGCAACGGTAGATACGCAGAGCTCACAGTGTTTTCTTTCCACCCGGTGAAACATATTGCCTGCGGAGAAGGTGGAATGGTAACAACCAACGATAAAGAACTTTACGAAAGATTGTTGTTGCTGCGGACGCACGGGATCACACGAGACAGTAGCCATCTGCGGGAGAACCATGGCGGGTGGTACTATGAGATGATTGAGCTCGGATACAACTACCGGCTTCCGGATCTCAACTGTGCTCTTGGACTATCTCAGCTTCGTCGTGCAGACGAAGGAATTGCACAGCGCCAGGAAATAGCGAAGCGTTACGACAATGCATTTGCAGGAAAAGTTAAATCAATTATACCCGGTGACGGAGTTCATCATGCTTATCACCTTTACATTGTGAAGGTGGACAACAGGAAGCAGTTATATGATGCTTTGAGGCAAAAAGGTATATATGCTCAGGTTCACTATATTCCGGTGCACACGATGCCGTATTACCAAAGTCTCGGTCATAAGAAAGGATCAATGCCTGTAGCGGAAGCGTACTATGAGAAGTGTCTGAGTCTTCCAATGTATCCGACGTTAACGGAGGAGGAACAGAATTTTGTTATTCAGAATGTATTAGAAAACCTGAAGTAAAATGAATACCCAGAAAGATGCATTCCTTGAATATGAGGGTGACAACTGGTTTCGCCGAAATCAGGAGGCGCTTCGCTCCAATCCTGAAGACGACGTTGCTCTAAGGGTTATGAAAGAATATTCAGTTTCGCCACGCAATGTTTTCGAGATAGGATGTAGCACGGGGTATCGACTTGACGCAATTGCCTCCGCATTTGAAAATGTTCAGGTAACAGGCTTGGAGCCATCTGGAGAGGCCATCCGATATGGAAAAGAGCATTACCCTCGCGTCCACTTTATCAAAGGCACGGCAGATGACATGGTAGAGCTCCCTTCGCAATCATTTGACGTTGTAATAATTGGTTTTGTGCTTTATGTCATTGATCGGGAATTGCTTCTCAAAGTAATTGCTGAAACCGATCGTCTATTGAGTGATGGAGGGTTGCTTATGATCATCGACTTTTTCTCGGAAAAGCCGATACGCAATTCCTATGATCACATAAAGGACAGGCAAGCTTTTGCATTCAAGCAGAATTACCACGAGATTTTTATGGCGTCCCATCTTTATCACCTGATCGATCGGAGAACGATGGATCATTCCCGCAAAGGATATGATCTGTCGGGGGATTTTTACGACAAATATGCTTTAACAACCCTGAAAAAAGATTTGTGCGCAGGGTATCACCAAAGAACGTAAAATGCGAATCATTGCTGTTACACAGGCGAGGGTGGGCTCCACCCGACTACCGGGAAAAGTCATGATGAAGGTTGGAGAGGATACTTTACTTGGGATTCATCTTGAAAGGATTCTGAAGGCCAAGATGTTGACCTCTGTAACGGTGGCTACAACGGTCGCGCCTGAGGACGAACCAATCGTCGAAGTTGCAAAGACATATGGCGTGGGAACATTTCGAGGATCCGTTGAAGATGTCCTGGATCGATTTTGCCAGGCTTTGCGTGGGCAAAGGGCTGACTATGTCGCCAGACTTACGTCTGATTGTCCGCTGATAGATCCCGTGTTGATTGACAAGGTGATCAAACACGCGACGGATAACGACCTGGACTATTGTTCGAATACACTTGATCCATCGTATCCCGATGGTCAGGATGTTGAAGTCTTTAAGATGTCCGCCCTCGAGGCCGCGTGGCAAAAGGCTCAGCAGAAGTCCGAACGTGAGCATGTCACTCCTTATATCTGGAAAAATTCAACCTTCAAAGGGGGGAATCTTTTCAAATCAGACAACTTTAAGGAAAGTTATGATTATGGACATCTGCGGATGACTGTTGATGAAGTTGCTGATTTCGATCTTATAAGAAGGCTTATCAACGAAATGGGGAAAAATCGTTCGTGGCTCGAATACGCCGAGCATCTTAAGAGAAATGAACTTTTGAGGTCGTTGAATGCTGACATTGGTCGAAACGAAGGTTACGAAAAATCTCTAAATACAGATAATGAAAAATCGATATAGTACGTCAGAGGAGTTTCTGGAGCGGGCTCTTCGGACTGTGCCGCTGGGCTCGCAGACATTTAGCAAAAGCAAGACCCAACTTCCTGTTGGTGTATCGCCATTTTTCGCATCAAAGGGTGAAGGCGCATACCTATGGGACGTTGATGGGAACAAGTATGTTGATTTTGTTAATAGTCTATGCTCAGTAACATTAGGCTACAATGATCCTGATGTGACTGATGCGGTCAGAAAACAACTTGATAGCGGAACAATTTTTTCTTTGTCACACGAGCTGGAATTTTTAGTGGCCGAGAAGATTGTGGAGATGGTTCCCTGTGCAGAAAGGGTGAGATTCGGAAAGAATGGTTCCGATGCAACTTCAGGAGCGATACGGCTGGCACGTGCGTATACTAAGCGGGATCATGTTCTTGTTTGTGGGTATCATGGATGGCAGGACTGGTATATCGGATCGACTACACGGGACCTAGGTGTGCCTGAAGCAGTTAAGAGTCTCACTTCGAAATTTTTCTACAATGATATTGAATCGTTGAAAACGAAGTTGGAGGAACTGAAGGGACAAGTTGCCGCTGTTATTTTGGAGCCCGTAAATGTAACGCCTCCTGAAAATGATTTTCTCCAAAAGGTTAAAGAACTGACTCATCAGCATGGGGCCGTTCTTATTTTCGATGAGACTATCACCGGATTTCGGTATGCAAATGGCGGAGCTCAAGAGTACTTTAAAGTCATTCCTGACCTGGCAACTTTTGGAAAGGGCCTTGCCAATGGTTATCCTGTTTCAGCCGTTGCAGGCAAAAAAGAAATAATGAAGCTAATGGAGGAAATATTCTTCTCATTCACCTTCGGTGGCGAGACGCTTTCTCTGGCAGCATCATACGCTACTCTGACGAAATTGCAACGCGAGCCTGTCATCGAAAAACTCCATGCAACGGGGCAGGTTGTGATCGATCGCCTGCGCACGTTGATCAAGGAATTTGATCTGGAATCTACATTTGGTGTTGCGGGTTATCCGGTTTGGTCTTTCCTTCTTATCAAAGACACTCCTCAATTTAATTCATGGGAGCTAAAAACCCTGCTGCTGCAGGAGATGTTTGCAAACTCGGTTTTCATGATCGGTACTCATAATATCAGTTATGCGCATTCGATGGACGATATTGACACATTAATGCGCGCATATCGGACATATTTTGAGAAGGTCAAAATTGCTGTTGCAGATGGATCAATGGATAAAGTTCTTAAATGTGAACCTTTGAAGCCATTATTTAAAGTGCGATAGAGGTGATTGAAAAGACGAGGGTTTTCTTGCGGGCAGACGGGAATGCCAGAATTGGATTAGGGCACGTGCATCGCCTGCTTGCCCTTTCGGAAATTCTTGGCGGAGCTTTTGAATGCATTTTTGTTATTAAAGGTGGGTCTGATGAAATAGGTCAACTTCTCGCGCAATCATGCGGTGACGTAATAAATCTTCCCGAAGAAACCTTGAAAGAAGAGGAGATTGAATTGTTGTCGAGATCAACGAGGGGGAAAGAGATAATTGTTCTGGATGGCTATGGTTTTGATACCGGCTATCAGCAGCAACTGAGGGAAAAAGGAAATGCGATCGTAAGTATAGACGATATTCATAGCTTTCATTTTGTGTCGGATTTAATAATAAATCCGTCGGGAGGGGTAACTGAGAAAGACTACTCGTTATCCTCCTACTCGCGGCTTGTTACAGGACCGAAGTTTGCGTTGACGAAAAGGCTCTTCCGCGAAGCTGCCAAAAACAAGAAGAAAGTTCATCGTTCCGGGACAATCCTGATATGCATGGGCGGCGCCGATCCTGAAAATTTCACGGTATCGGTACTCAGACAGCTTGATCTTGAGTCCTTCCAGAAATGCATTTTGATAGTAGGTGGCGCGTATCAACACCACGAGGTTTTGGCAGCTGAGGAGGTAACGTCTAATGGTAAGATTCGGATTCACCGGAATGTTACGGCTGCATTGATGGCAGACTTGATGAAGGAGGCAGAAGTCGCAATTTGCTCTGCCAGTGGAGTGGCATACGAATATCTTAGTATCGGAGGTGAACTTTATATAATCCAAACTGCGGATAATCAGAGTTCGCTCTATCGATATCTTATTAACGAAGGTTTGGCTTTTCCATATGCAAGTTTCAGAGTCGGGTCCGAAGAGGCGAGAACCTCGTATCGTCGACAATGCGAAATATTTGATGGTCAGTCTGATATTCGAGTTCTGAAATTGTTTCATGAGATTGACTTTCGCTTGAATGGGTCGATGAGAGAGGTAGCGAGCGGAGATGTGAACATTCTGTTTGAGTGGGCAAATGATCCCGATGTGCGTCGGAATTCATACAACTCTGCGGCTATTCCATTTGAAGACCATCAAGCCTGGTTCTTCAAGAAGTTGGCAGACGACTCATCGTCGATCTTTATATTCGAATACAAAAACAATCCCGTAGGGATGGTGCGTTTCGACGTTGGAGATGAAATAATAATCAGTTACTTGCTGGATAAAAAGTTTCGCGGTCGCAGTTGGGGTGTCCAAGTTTTGTCTCAGGCGATCAACGCAATTCAAGAACAAGTAGGTAAGGATCGGAAGATTGTTGGATTTGTCAAAGAAGACAATCATGGATCAAATCACATCTTTGGAAAGATCGGCTTTCGAAGGGTTCCAACAGACAGATATCCCAATTCTTTCAAATACGAATTAACAACGACATGACAGGATTTAAAGTAGGTCAATATTCCATTGGTACAGGTCATAAACCATTTGTCATTGCAGAGATGTCCGGCAATCATAATCAGTCGCTTGACAGAGCACTTGCTTTGGTCGACGCGGCTGCCCAAGCGGGAGCTCATGCGCTGAAGTTGCAAACCTATACTGCAGATACCATTACGGTAAAAGGCAGTTTCACTATCTCCGATCCAAATTCATTGTGGAAAGGCAAAGAGCTATATGATCTCTATAGCCAGGCTTATACACCTTGGGAATGGCATAAGGAAATATTTGAACATGCCACGAAGCGAGGCATGATTGGATTCAGTTCTCCGTTCGATGAATCAGCTGTCGACTTCCTCGAAAGTCTGGACGTTCCTTTGTACAAGATTGCATCTTTCGAAAATACAGATCACACCTTGCTAAGGAAAGTAGCTAAAACGGGTAAACCTGTTATTATGTCCACGGGAGTTGCCTCCATTGCAGATATCCAGGAGTCAGTTGATGTGTTGCGTACGGCAGGCTGCAAAAATCTTATATTACTAAAGTGCACGAGTACTTATCCGGCATCTCCGGAAACAACAAATATTCTGACAATCCCACATATGCGACAATTATATGGTTGTCCGATAGGGCTCTCAGACCATACAATGGGTATTGGTGCTGCAATCGCTGCAGTTGCAATGGGCGCCGTCGTTATTGAAAAACATTTCACACTGCGACGTGCTGATGGTGGAGTGGATAGCACCTTTTCCCTTGAACCCGAGGAACTGGCATCACTGGTGGTTGAGTCAGAAAGGGCTTGGTTGGCCATGGGGTCCGTGTCATATAACTTATCAGAAAAGGAAAGGAAGTCTTTGGTATTTAAACGCTCTCTTTTCGTCGTGAAGGACATTAAAAAAGGTGAACAATTCCGTCCGGAACACGTTCGGTCCGTAAGACCTTCCTTTGGTTTGCATACCCGTTATTATAACGACGTACTGGGAAAGGTCGCCACGCAGGATATTCACGCAGGGACCCCGTTGAAGGCTGACCACGTTGATGGAGGGATAAAATAGGCGGAACACAATAGTGGTGGTGAAGAAGATCTCAATATTGTCAATCCTTGCATTCTTATTCTTGGTGCATGGCGTGTTCTATTTCTTCGTTCCTGACGACGTCCACAATCCTAACTCACCGTTCAAATACATAAAATATGTCGTGTACCTGTTGTTCATCGCCGTTTCATTCAAAGAAAATATACGCCTTAAGTTCTGGTATGCAATTCTGCTCATCCCGCTGTTCTTTTACTACAATGCAATAAACTTGTTGGGTGATACAGTGAATTTTGTCGCATATGTGTTACCCCTGTATCTTTTGTTTTCAGCAGAGCATATAAAAATGATTCGATGGGATAGAGTAATTCTCTGGACGATCATAGTTACCTCGGTTTTTGGCTACTATGAAATTCTTTTCCTGACCAATCACTTCTATATGTACAACGCCTCCAAGGATGCCTACCGCGTTGTTTCAATATTTATTAATCCTAACAATCTTGGTATTTCCATGGCGTTGCTCACCTTCGCTTATCTGGCATTGTATTCGGATAATCCCATAAGGGCGCTCATTCTGTTCGTCAATGGCCTCCTCATAGTCTTTTTGAGTGTGTCGAAGACGGGATTGGGTGTCTATGGATTTCTTACGCTTGTTGCTGTCTGTAATTTTGTGGTCAGGAATATTGGTTCCGTACGAATAAGGTTGCGCTATTTATGGTATTCTATTCTGATCATTCCGCTAGTTGGAGTTGCAGTCTATTACATCTTAATCAACATTGAACTGGATAAAGTAAGGGAGATTAGCTTTGAAACGCTGTATGTCCGATTTGAAGGGAACTCTTCTTTCCTGGACCTGGCAGAAAACAATCCATTGTTTCCCTGGGCAACATCTGCTGAAGGATTGGACAATGCCTATCTGCATCTTTGGGGAAGTTTCGGTCTTCCCTTCCTTTTTGTATTTATCTTCTTCAATATCTGGGTCCTTCTGGCTGCCAGATCAAAAAGAGCACTCGTGTTTCTGGTGACATTCCTGATCATCGGAACCACGACCAATCTCCTGTACTTGTGGCCATTGGGATATTTCTATTGGGGATTGATTGCTGTCATCCTTGCCAGGCAAAAAGAAAACGAAGTATTGTCATGAATACTGGATGGAACGAAACAGATCTGATTCTTGAAGCATATCATGCGTCGTTCAACAATAGGAATATTGTTTATAAGAGAGCAAATATCAATGAACAAGGAACAAAGTTTTCGATTAGATCAGCGGTATATCTCGCGTTAGTCGTGGTGAAAATTGTCGTCTCCAGGTTCGTACAACCGCTGAGTGCAAGGCCGACAATATTCATTTCATGGAGTCCACTTCACACAAAGCTGGCCGAAAGAATAGGTCAACGACCTAACCTAGTGGAGATTCGGAACACGATCTCCCGTGATCAAACTGCATTGTACAAAAATGTTCACTTGGGTGGCGCACTTTCCATCGCCAGAAAAATCTTCTCGCATAACGGTGATCGCCATAAAACGGGCTATGACAATATATTTTTCTGCATAGCCTTTGTTCTGGAATTTAGAATGCTGGCGGATATTACAGTCCAGGCGCAACACATTCTGATGGCCGGGCAACTCGACCGCTATGCGATAATGCTATCCATTCTGGCCAGAACCCGCAAGCAGTATTTTTCTTTTGTTCAGCACGGCGTGAACAACGTATTCAAAGGATTATATCGACTCCACGCCGATGAGATTTACTATTTATTTGAAATCTCAATACCATTCTTTTCTGCGTTTGTGCTTGAGGCCGAAAAGAAAAAGTTTCTTCCAATTCCGCAGGTAAAGCCGAACTTTAAACCAGATCCCAGATACAAAAATGCAATTGCCTTCGCGAGTCAGATGCAGGAAGCTGACCTCGAGATACTTGATATAATGATTCAATACTATACACACGGCGACGTATTGATATATCCGCATCCAACAGAAAAAAATCTGAATAGCTATAGGAAGTATGAAAAGCTGGGCAACGTTTACATCACGCGTGATCGGGTCAGCAATATCAGTCATGTGATCTCAACAGGGTCGACTCTCGGCCTCGAATACGATCTCATCGGTGTTATACCCGTGTTCATCAATTTGCACAAACTCGAATCCGAAGTATTCTACTCTGAAAAGTTTGTTCAGTTTGACGATATCGCGTCGTTCAGGGAATGGTTTGTTCAGAATATAGCAAAAAAATAGTTCTCTGATGGCGAAAGAAATCAGTCTTACATCCATTTCAAAAGAGGCAACTCTTAAGCTCGAGGATTTAAGTATTGTTTTATTGATCGCCAGTTTCGCGATGCCAATAAGGCAGATGTCCATGTCAATCCTTGCTTTCGTGGTGGTGAATGCCTTCAAGGCTGTTTTGGGACGAGCTCACTTGCGTGGAGTGTCGTTGAGCCGTGGCCAGCAAGCTGTCGGATTCGCCTTTGCGCTTTATTTTGCCATATACGCGCTGAGCCTTTTGTGGTCGTATGATTTTGAATACGGAGTATCAAGACTTGAAACCAGGAGTAACTTCCTCACGCTTCCCTTAGTATTCATATTATTCAAGGTTCGAGTCAGAAATTTGAAACTTGTACTAACATCCCTGGTTTGGACGACGACAATCACAATGGTGGCGTGCTTTGTCGTAGCATTCGCTTATGCCTACTCGTACAACGATCTGCAGACTCCATTCAGATATTATAATTTTGGGTTTTGGCTCGGATTCCATCCTGGCTACCTCTCGCTCTTACTCGTCTTGTCACTGCTGTCAATACTCGAACTAGCAAAACAAAAAAGCGGTTTCAGCTGGCTCCTTATGCTGATTGCATTGTTTCAATCTTTCTCAATTGTCTTCATCGGAGCCAGGATCGCATTGGCATTATTAGTTTTGATAATGATAATGGCGACGTATGACTTCCTTGCTGTTGAGAAAATACGTTTTCTGCGCAGACGGGTTATTCTAGCCAGTGGTGTCGCGGCGGTAGTCGCATTTGTTGGCCTGCTTTCTTCTGCGAACACGAGGGAGCGCCTTATTGATTCGAATGAGTCGTTGAAGGCAAGGTTACGAATTTATGTTGTTTCCCTGGACTTGATAAAGGAACGCCCTCTTCTGGGTTATGGCATGGGAGGAGATAGGGAAGTTCTGGCGGCCGAATATGAACGGCGGGGGATGTATGACGAGGCGGAAGGCAGATATAACGCCCACAATCAGTTTCTGCAGACACTGTTGGAAGTTGGCGTTATAGGGCTTGCGACTTTAGCAATACTTCTATTTACCGTTATCAAGCAGAGCAGAAATAAGCGGCTGATTTGGAGAATCTATGTTATCTTTTGCTTATTCTTCTTAATTGAATCCGGATTGCAGCGCCTCCAGGGAATAATTCCCTTTGTTGTTCTGTCATTGGTTTTTTGTTTCATAGCACAAAACGCTACAAATCGAAAAGAAATTGATCAGTCGACTACTTAATAGCAAGCTTGTTCGTGAAGCGGCGTTTTACGGCTTAGCCACGGCAATCAACCGGGGCCTGATGCTTCTGGGCTTGCCGTTCCTGGGAAAGATGTTGTCAATTGAAGATTTCGGTGTGTGGTCGTTGACCCAGGTTCTCGTTTCGCTTGGAGCTCCTTTTATTTCATTGAATGGATCGTCGGGTATTCTTCGGGAAGGAATAGGCAACCCGCAGATGGGGCATACACTCTTCAATAGGTTTTCGCTCGAAACGCTGAAGATCTCAGTGTTGGCCGGTCTGGTTCTGATTTTCCTTCAAAGGGACTGGATTTTTTATACCGTTCTGATGGTGCTCACAGAGGCTTTTGCCTCACTTGTCATGGCATGGTATCGAAGTCAAGATAGCCACATTCTCTATTTCGCGGTTGTTTTCACCAGACTTCTGGCGTTGGGAGGGGCGATCTTCATTGAGATGGATGACCCCACCCTGCAAGGTATATTATTCTATCAGACGTTACTGGGAATAGGTCTTTTGCTGCCCTTCCTGGCGCATTCATATTTGAAGAAGATCCCGCCAGTGTCTTACAACTTCAGACCCGTTTTAGCCTTCTGTCTTCATTTGCTTCCCCATGGTTTCGCCCAATGGGTAATCAGTGGGTCTGACAGGATCATTATCAAAGCTATGCTTGATGATTCCGCACTCGGGCACTATAGTCTGGCTTATACCCTTTCGATGTCAATAGTGTTGATCAACAGTGGCGTGGGAATGACGGTGGGAGTTGATATAATTCGCGACTATCAGACCTGGTCGACAACGTTGAAAAGAACGAAGTCAATCGCGCTCTATAGTGCTGTGTTTCTTGCAGCAAGCGTGGGATTGGTCGGCTTCATTACACTTTTCAAGCACCACATTGGTTCCCTCGAAAATCTGACACCGGCTGCAGTGAACCTAATGCCATGGATACTAGACGGGATGTACTTCATGGGAATTTACCTCTTCTTCATAAATTATCTAAACTATCTCCGCGAATCAGTATTGCTCTCTTCGATAACGATTATTTCAGCGATACTCAATGTGGTGCTTACGATTATCCTTATCAAATTTCTAGGTATCGAAGGGGCCGCCATTGGAACTTTTGTTGCGTACTTTGCACTTATGGCCTTAAGTATGTTTTTTGCGGTGAAGAAGGTTCCCCTCAAACGAAACACGTTTCTGGTTGATATCGCAATAGTTACCGCTACTGTTGTTGTGAATCATTTCCTGATCATATTGATAAATTTTAACCAGTCATGATTATTAATTTAAAGCCTAAGAAAAGAAACTCATAAAATATGTGCGGGATTGTTGGTTCGGTTAACATTAGCCATTCACTGGATTTGGAAGTCATCGGTCATAGAGGACCTGACGATCGCGGAGTTTATGAGGATAAGAATCTGAGGTTAGGTCACGTGCGCCTGTCAATTCAGGATCTTTCCGAGCGTGGTCATCAACCTTTCATTTCTCAGGATGGAAGGTACGTGATTATTTTCAACGGCGAGATTTATAATCATTGGGAGATTCGCGAGACGCTGGAGAAAAAGGGATATGAATTCATTTCTACGTCGGATACCGAGACAATTTTGATCGGGTTCATCGAGTACGGAGTCGACATCATTCCGAAGCTCAATGGAATATTTGCATTTTGCATCTACGACAAAGAAGCCGAAAAAATCATAGTTGCCCGCGACCGCATGGGAGTAAAGCCGTTGTATTTTTTCAAACGAGGAAATGCTTTTGGGTTTGCATCCGAAATGAAAGCCCTGCTAAAAATGTATCCCGATCCGTCAGAGATTGACAGGGAGGCATTAGTAGACTATGTTCGATTCCTGTGGTCTCCCGGCGAAAAGACTCCAGTGGTCGGAATCACCAAGCTACTTCAGGGAAGGTACATTGTGATCCCCATAAACAACGTCGGGGAATCCAGGATTATTCAATACTATAAATCAGGATTTTCCTCGTCATACATCAAGGATTCGGAGGTTGAAGTCGTCGATAAGCTCGACACCCTCTTGTGTTCAGCGGTTGAACGTCAGCTTCTCTCGGATGTACCGGTCGGCTTCTTTCTGTCGGGTGGATTGGACAGTAGCCTGTTGGTTGCAATGGCCAAAAAGATAAACCCTGAAAGAAAATTGCAGGGATTCACCATCGAAACAGAACTTGAACACAAGGCTGATACAGGAGACCTGTTTTATGCAAAACAGGTAGCAGAATATCTTGGAGTTGAGCTCGAGATCGTAACGGCAAATGTCGAGATCGTCAAGGATTTTGACTCAATGATTTTTCATTTGGATGAACCGCTAGCCGATCCGGCGGCATTGAATGTGCTAAATATTTCCAGACGCGCGAGAAAAATGGGGTATAAGGTGTTGATCGGAGGAACGGCCGGAGATGACCTATTCTCCGGCTACAGGCGGCACCAATTACTTCGATATGAGGGATATTTGAATGCACTGCCAAAATCTCTCAGAACACTAGCCTTGCTGTTGTCAGGCGGAATCAATACGTCCCATCCCAGACTAAGACGACTTAAAAAGGTTCTTGATAGTTTGTCGTATGATCGCCAGGATCGCCTGTTCGCGTATTTTGAGTGGCTGAATAATAAAGCCGCTAGAAGCCTGTTCACAGGAATAGAGGAAGGCAGGACGAATGCGGACCCCTTCCATTATTTCAGACAACTTCTGGCAGAGATCCCTGACGAGCGAGATGTGCTCAATCAGATGCTCCACCTTGAACAGAATACGTTTCTTGTTGATCATAACCTAAACTATACCGACAAAATGGGGATGGCGGTAGGCGTTGAAATTCGTGTTCCGTTCCTGGACAATGACGTGGTTGATTTTAGCTTCAGGATACCACCTGAATTGAAAATGAAAGGGCGGGAAACCAAATATATTCTGAAGAAGGTCGCAGAACGCTATTTGCCGAAGGAAGTAATTTATCGGCAAAAGACAGGTTTTGGCGCACCGGTTCGAAAGTGGATCACCGAAGATTTGCAGGAGATGATTGACGAGCGGCTTCTCTCATCTAAAGCGAACCAACGGAGTGTTTTTAACCCATCAGCAGTCGTAGACCTGATCAAGCAAAATAAGACACGCAAAATTGACGCTTCTTATTCAATTTGGGCCCTTCTGGCAATCGAAAGTTGGTGTGGACAGTTCCTGGAAAAAAATGTCAACGGCGCTGGCGGTTAACAGGTGTACCTTTTTGGCGACCGATCCGTATGCTGAAATCGATCGTTTGATAGGTTTTCGTTATCTTTGCGGCCCGGGGCCATTTTTTAGTTGTATAAAGTATCAATCAGATGAGCATAAAAGACCATTTCGATACGCATGGCTGGATTCTATTGAAAGATTTCTTTTCGAAAGACGAGATTCTGAAAATAAATAAGGGCGTTGAGGAAAGTACTAAAAACAACATTAAGGGGGATCTGCTGTGCAATCCTTACCTCCGGGATCTTACGGTCTTAAATAAGAAGATTATAGATGTTGTAAGAGAACTGATAGGCCAGCCTACCTATATTGGTGATAGCAGCGTTTCCCTTGACAACATCGAAATGTCTTTGCACAAGGACCGGGCACGTGAGGAGAACCTGATCCTTCGCGATATTGCTTCTGAACAAAAGGAAAAACAGGACGTGCATGCGAGGATGTGCAAACAGCTGGAATTCTAAATTGATTTTTGTGGTCTGACAGGACATAATGCAGGTTCGATCCGTCATAAGGCAAGTAATATTTTTTTCCGTTGCATTCCTTGGGGTTCATGGACTTGTATCCCAGCCACGTCCTCTGACGACGTATAAAAACCTTGAGACGAGCAGAACATTGTTTGATGTTCCGTTTTCTTATGACCCGGCTTCGACCGTTCTCGTTGTGATTGACTTTTGGGACGAAGTTGCCCCACGTGAGTATATTGACAGAACGATCTCTTTGATAGACCTGATGCGTAGTAACTACATCCCTGTGATCTTTATTTCGCATGAGTTTCCTGTTACTTCCGAACTTGAGTTGACTGAGAAAGACGTAATCCTCGATGGTTATACCAGGACACTGGAAAGTTTTTTTGCTGCCGACAGTCTGGATATAAAAACAATACTGTATGCCGGATATCACACTGCGGAGTGCGTGATCATAACCCGACTAAATAGTATTTCACGTCTGAGCTGGAGAACCGACGAATTCAATATTGTGGTGGTCAAAGACTGTACTTGGTCGGGCTACTGGCATTACACTTGGGCGATGAATGCTATCGAAACAAAGTTTCTGTCTACAGATCTTTCTTCTTTGTATGCATCTCTTTATACCGAACCTGAGGAAGAAGGGGTCCTCGATTCACCTGGTGCCCGATTTTCCGCTAGAGATGACACAGATTTCTCCAGTCCGTATTATGAGGATTATAAAAGGAAGTACAGGCGACTCGATCTCTTGCGAATGGCAAAAGATAAAGGAAGTGGCGGCACGAATAAACGGGATAATTTTGATCAAGCTGAGTTTATCAACTACGACTCTGCGTTTGGCGGAGGCGAAGATTGGTCTAAGTATGCACTCGTGGTTTTGAATCCTGTTTCAAATCATCCCGACTCAACCTGGCTTAATCGCGCAAAGGAAAACAATCAACGCAATCTCAAACCTTTAGTGGGATTTGCCAAGGATAAGGGAATTCCAATTAACTACTTCCTGAATGAACAGGAAATGGATAGCATTTTTGATGTAGTGGAAAATGATTCGATCTTCAACGATTCCGCATCCCTATTTAAACACCTTGAATCGGTTGGAACGACAACGATTCTCTTTGCTGGCAACCTCACTTCCTTTTTTCGTGAGTTAACACCCCTTGACGCTTGGCGTTTTACGATCTTTAACGGTGGGTTTAAGGTCGTGTTTTTGGAAGATTGCATTATCTCTGATGAAATTGAGGAAAGCGAGGAGTATGAAGTCTTCAAGTTCGTCTTTCTTGAACGTGCGATCTTTTATAGGGAGATGTATACCGTGTCGACGTTGGCGCTCTTGTCGCAGAATATAAGGGATATTAGCCTGAATGAATCTTACCTTGATTCTTATTCAGACACCTTATATGTGGAAATTTTTAACAAGAGTAGCCTGCCGGCGCAGATTGCTGATTTCAAATTGAGATTCAGCGAGGCAGGGCCGACATTCGACCTTCCCCCTTACGTGCTTGAACCAAAGACCTTCTTCACGTTCCAAAGTCCGATTCTCGCCCCTGATGGACCACTTAAAGAATTCGAGTCGGAGCGCATATATTTAGTTAGCTCGACCAGCGACGAACTGGTCATTGACAGTATACCCTACGTTAGGGACAGGGCGATCGGCAAGTTTCCAAACGGTGGCGCAGCACTAACTGAATACCATAGTCCCTCCCTCGGGAGTTCGAATTATTTTTTAACGCAGGACCGCACGCTATGTGATAATGGTGAAACTGTGGCTATTTCGGTAAATGGTGCCGAGGGATTCGATTATACGTGGTACCTAAATGAGACGTTACTAGGGGAAAAGACACCGTCAATTAACTCCAGCGAACCCGGAGAGTATCGAGTTATTGTCCTTTTTAGCGATACATCCATTGAGTCGCGATTGAATATAGAGAAAATTCCCCTGCCAGACGCTGAAGTTTACGTAGATTATAATACAGCAGGTAACGTGGGTGTGCTGAGTCTTCCCGAATTGCGGACCGACGAGCAGGAGCGATTCAAGTATTTTTGGAAAAAAGATGATATCATCGTCGGCACCGACTACAAATACCAGGCAGAGAAGAGCGGAATATATTCTGTAGTGGTGGAAAGCGACGACGGATGTGCCAAAGAGTCAAGACATATTGAACTGATGGTCGACGAACATTATGTAGGAGGGGACTTGCCCCGGTTAATTTCTGTTTCCCCGAACCCCTCGGCGGGTCAATTCACAATATACCTGAAATCTGATTCAGATATCCGGAACATCTCATTCTACAACAATCTCGGACGTCGGATTCTTGTCAAGGAGATAGATGGGGTAGAGAATTTGCGAAGCTTATTGTACAACTCTTCAATGGGAGTAAGTCTTGACGTCAATTTAGACCTCGGAAGCGGCATTTACTTCATCGCGGTCGAGTGGGAAGACGGTTTGCGTGATGTCGCCCGAATAGTTGTTTCCAAGTGAGGGCCGAATGCTGTAGATTGCATCCTTTATTTAAGGATGATTGCCTCTAAGTGACATGAAACAGATAATCCAGGACCTGCAGACAGGTAAGACAATTCTTGAAGACGTTCCAGTTCCCGTCGTAAAAAAAGGGTCCGTTCTCATCAAAAGCAAAGTGAGCCTCGTGTCTTTGGGCACCGAGCGAATGCTTGTTGAATTCGGTAAGGCAAATTTCATCGACAAGGCCCGGCAGCAACCTGACAAGGTAAAGCAAGTTATTGACAAAATCAAAACGGATGGACTCTGGACAACTGTCGATGCCGTCAGAAAGAAACTCGGCGAACCACTCCCGCTTGGCTATTGCAACGCTGGCGAAGTAATAGGTGTCGGCGAAGGCGTTACGGAATTCAAAATAGGGGATCGTGTTGCATCAAATGGTCCACATGCTGAAGTCGTTTTGGTCCCGAAGAACCTTGTCGCCAAAATTCCTGATAACGTCTCGTATGAGGAGGCTAGCTTCACTGTCATCAGCGCTATCGGTTTACAAGGAATACGATTGGTTCAACCAACTTTTGGTGAAACGATCGTTGTGGTAGGCCTTGGACTGATTGGCCTTATTACGTGCCAGCTTCTCAAAGCAAACGGGTGCGAAGTGATTGGCTACGACTTTGATGAACAAAAGGTCAGCCTGGCGTCGTCCTTTGGTATCATTGCCTTTAAGGCATCAGCCGAGACCGACCCCGTCAAGGTATGTCTTGAAAAAACCGGCGGAATTGGCGTGGACGGCGTCATCATCACGGCCTCAACAAAAAGCAATGACGTTATTTCTCAGTCGGCACAAATGTCGAGGAAAAGAGGTAGAATCGTTCTCGTCGGAGTTATAGGGTTGGATATCAAGAGATCCGACTTCTATGAAAAAGAACTCTCCTTTCAGGTATCCTGCTCATATGGACCCGGAAGATATGATGAACAGTATGAGCAAAAAGGAATCGATTACCCGTTACCGTATGTGCGATGGACTGAAAAGCGAAATTTCCTCGCGATACTCAATGCAATTTCCTCAGGTACACTAAACGTTAAGCCCCTGATTACACAAGCCGTCGATCTTAATGAATTCTCAAATATCTATAATGAAATTGGTTCGAGTCGGTCCATTGCTTCTCTGTTGAAATACCCTTCATCCGACGATAGTCAGTATGAACGCAAAATAAAAATCAATACAACCGTCTTTGAGAGCGGAAAGCCTGTCATCGGCATAATTGGCGCGGGAAACTTCACCAGAATGGTGATAGCGCCAATGATGGCGAAGCTTAAGTATAACGTCAAGTACATTGCCAGTGAGAAGGGCCTGTCTTCCACCGTCGTGGCAAAAAAATACAAATTCGCCTACGCGACGTCGGACTATAACGAGATTCTGAAGGATCCGGAAGTAAGCATCGTAGCCGTCACCGTTCGACATAACCTGCATGCGCGGTTGACAATTGAAGCATTAAATGCGGGGAAGCACGTATTCGTGGAAAAGCCTTTAGCGCTTTCATTTACTGAACTTGATGAAATCAATAAAGCAGTCGAATCGAGTGGTAAGACTGTCACGGTTGGATTCAACAGGCGGTTTTCTCCTTTCTCCGAAAAGGTAAAAAGCCTCCTTGGAAACGCAGCTCCTATCAGTGTCATAGCAAACATGAACGCAGGGTTCATTCCGCGTGAATCATGGGTCCACGACCTCAATGTTGGTGGGGGAAGAATCGTAGGAGAAGCCTGCCACATGGTGGATCTTATCACGTACTTCACAGGAAGTCTCGTAGACGAAGTTGTGATGACTGCAGTTGGTGAAAATCCTGAGGAGGATACCGATAACGCATCACTAACGTTGAAATACAGAAACGGTAGCGTGGGCGTTATCAATTACTTCTCCAATGGAAGTAAAGCTTACTCGAAGGAACGGGTAGAGATTTACTCACAGGGAAGGACGATGGTGATCGATAATTTCCGCCGCCTGGAATGCTACGGATTCTCTTCCAAAGGTTTCTCGCGCAGCCAGGACAAAGGACACCATAACCAATTCAAACTACTCCTCCAGAAACTTGAGCAGGGCGGTGAAAGCCTGATTCCGTTCGATCAGATTATGAATACATCGAAAGTAGTATTGGCCGCGATCCAGTCATTGAAAAAGGGGTCACGCATTAAGGTTGAATGAAATCCTACGGTTACTTTCGGCTGCGGTTCAATACGATAAAGTATTTGACATCCACGCAAATATTTTATCAGGTGTTCTATCGTGTGAAGCGAATGCTCCGGTGCAAAACGTCATTAGGCGTAACTCAGTATCCAGGAATATCCAAGACTGTGAGTATGGTGGATTCGATTCCTGCGGCCGAGTCGCTTAAAGGGAGTAAGTTCACTTTTTTGAATATCGAACATGATTTTGAAAATCAGATAGACTGGAATATCCTTAATTACGGAAAGCTTTGGGCGTACAACCTCAATTACTTCGATTATCTGAATCAACGCTCTATTACGGCAAACGAGGCAAATGCTATCCTGAGTTCTTTTCTTGAGAATTGCAAAAATTTGCTTGAGGGAACGGAGCCATATCCTATTTCCGTAAGGGGTATTAACTGGATTAAGTACTTCATTGCGAACGGAATTCCCGACGACAGATACAATTCCCTCTTGTATTCGCATTACCGGTTTCTATCGCGTAACCTGGAATTCCATTTGCTGGGCAATCACTTGTTAGAGAATGGCTTCTCACTGCTCTTCGCGTCTGTTTACTTCAACGATCCAGGATTCGGGAAGATCGCGAACACCATTTTACGAAGAGAATTGAAAGAGCAGATACTCGACGATGGCGCTCATTTCGAGTTGTCGCCAATGTATCATAACCTGATTTTGTTTCGACTCCTTGACTGTGTGAATCTGTTGCAAAACAGTAACTCCCCTCATTCGGAGTTAAAGCATTTTCTGGAGGTGAAGGCGGCGGCGATGCTAGGCTGGATTCAAGCAGTGTCGTTCAGCAACGGTGATTGCCCCATGGTCAATGATTCAGCTCTTGGTATTGCGCCGGCGACCAGTGCTCTTGTTGAATACGGCAGGCGATTAGGGATTGTGGCCAGAGAAAATCGTCTTCATTCTTCCGGATACCGCATGATACGATTTGCTGATGTTGAACTGTTTGTCGACGTCGGTCATATCGGCCCCGACTATATTCCCGGGCATGCCCATAGTGATACGTTCAACTTTGTGCTTTATAAAAAGGGGGTTCCGTTTATCGTCGACACGGGAACGAGCACATATGAAAGCAACGAAAGGCGCAGGCTGGAACGAAGTACAAGGAGTCATAACACGGTGATGCTCGGAGACATCGAACAGTCTGAGGTTTGGGGTAGTTTCCGGGTTGGGGAACGGGCAAAGGTGATAAAACTTGATGAACAGGACCGCAGCATTCACGCCACTCACGATGGCTACAAAGCTGAAGGCGTTTATCATCACCGAAGGTGGCAGTGGGTTGACAAGAAACTTGAAATAAAGGACCTTCTGCCGCGCAGTACAAAAGAGGCAACGGCCTACCTCCATTTTCATCCGGACGTCGAGGTGAAGTTAAGAGAACATGCAATCCACGCCGGCGAGATTACGATCCGTTTTGAAGGTGCCAGGAAGATTGATCTGGCCGCCTATGAATACGCGACGGGATTCAACCAGTACAAAAAAGCAACCAAAGCGGTTATTGCTTTTCAGAATTCCCTCGTTACGTTACTGGAACTTTAAGTCAGTTTTTAGGACGTGGTCAAAGGCGTTCCAGGATTTCGACGATGCGCTGTCCCGTCTTGCCATCCCAAAGCGGTGGAATGCTACCTTTCTTCCAGGTGCCACTGTTAATTGCCTGAAGCGCTTTTGTCAGGCTGGACACATCCTCGCCGATGAGTTCGTTAGTTCCAAGCGTGATCGTTTCAGGACGTTCAGTGTTATTTCGCAAGGTAATGCAGGGGACGCCAAGGACTGTACTCTCCTCCTGTACTCCACCTGAATCAGTAATTACTCCTCGCGATTCTTTGAGCAAATAGATAAACTCATGATAGCTTAGGGGATCTGTTGGAATGACATTCGTAACCTGGTCGGCAATCCTGTCGAAATTTTTCCTTGTTCGGGGATGTACGGGAAATACAAGTTTTGCTGACGCTGCAGCGGTTATTGCGCGAAGCAGCCCGGAAAACTTTTCGAAGACGTCGACGTTTGACGGGCGGTGTAGCGTCAGCACAAAATAACCTTTTGGTTCCAGCTTCTGGCTATCCCAGAAATCTGGCTTTCTTGTCTCTGGCAGATTTGCGTAGAGTGTATCGATCATCGTGTTCCCGACGAAAAAGATTCTCGTTGGATCCACACCCGCTTTTTTCAGGTTTTCATTGGCAACCTCAGAAGTGGTGAAGAAATAGTCCGTAATGGAGTCGGTCACAAGTCGGTTGACCTCTTCGGGCATAGTCATGTCAAAGGAACGGATTCCACCTTCAACATGCGCCACCTTGGTGTTCAGCTTCTTCGCCACGATAGTGCAGGCCAGCGTTGAAGTAACATCACCTACGACCACCACGAGGTCAACGGGGTTTGTCATCAGGTCTTTTTCAAATTCGATCATAATTCGTGCAGTCTGCTCAGCCTGCGTTCCGGATCCTGCGCCCAGGTTGATATCCGGATCCGGAATATGTAGCTGCTCAAAAAACACACGGCTTAATTTATCGTCGTAATGTTGTCCTGTATGTATGAGGCGGTATTCGATATTTCCACCTTTCTTGCGGGATTCATGAATCGCGTGGATGATGGGCGCGATCTTCATGAAATTGGGTCTCGCGCCTCCGATAAGTGCAATTTTCATCTGCTTCAATTAAAAAATTCTACGCTTCTGCTTTTACTACTTCCAACATTCGAGTTGCCAGATTTCTGCGGTCGAAATCAGAAGCCATCCGTTGGCATGCGTCAACGAAGTGATTTCTATCCCGACTCAGCAGATCCGTCATTTCGTATAACCTTGCGAGGAACTCAACTTCGCTTTCGGGTTCGAAGTATAGTCCTGCTTTATACCTTTCGATAATGGACCGAATTTCGCCATCGACTCCTAAGAGTATAGGGATATTCATAGCCACTGATTCGAACACCTTGGATGGGATCACCGATTGAAAGGTAGGTGACTTTTTCAACGGTACGAGCGCCACGTCGACGATTGACAGATAAGACTGAATTTCACTCTTGGCAACCGGCTCCAGGAAAGTGATATTCTGAAGGCCAAGTTGAGTGGCTAATGCAACGGTGTTTGCTTTTTCGGCGCCGTCTCCAATAAACAGGAAATGAATTCTGTCATCATTCACCTTTTGGATACTCCGGACGATAAAGTCGAGTCCATGCGCGAGCCCGTGAGTGCCGACATAACCAAAAACCAGTTTGTTTTCCAATTTGAGCTCTTTGGCAAGCGCGATATTTTTAGGAATTGGCTGAAACACTGAAAGGTCTACACCATTCTTAACGACGTGGATCTTTTCGGCAGGAATTCCCCGATCTGTAAGATTATCCTTGAACGAATCAGTCACAACGATGACCTTGCGGGCATTTCGATATAGGAACAATTCAACTTTTTCCAGCATTGAGATCAGTCCGTTGGAATTGATCGCTTCAACTGCTTTTATCGATTCGGGCCAAAGATCGCGCACTTCCATTATCCAGGGTCTTCTCTTGAAAAACCCAAGCATACAACCGGATACGGCTGTGAAGAACTGAGGCGAAGTAGCAATGATCACGTCGCATTTTACCGACAAGCCAGCGAGAAATGAAGTCGCGGCAAAGCTCAGGAAATCCACCGTTCTTTTGATGAAGCCGGCATTTGCCGTGATATAACTCCAAACACGGATAACCCTGATCCCGTCAATATATTCCACCTGCTTCCACTTATTCTTGTATCCGTCAAAGACTTTTCCTTTTGGGAAATTCGGAAAACAGGTAATCACAGTGACCTCGGCGCCCTGACGAACCCAATACCGGCAATGTTCAAAAGTTCTCGTCGCAGGTGCATTGAATTCCGGAGGAAAATTGTCTGTCAGGAATAAGATCTTCATGCTTAAGGTGCTGCAAAAATAAACGAAATACTGAGAATGGGTGGCGTGCTGACCCATTTAACATTTCCTTTTAACCTTTACAATGTCATTTGATGTTGAAAACGTAATCCGGATTACTGCCCCCGTTCAGGCACCATTGTTCAATCGATAGGTGATGAGTCTCTTACAAAACAACAAAATCAATTTGCCACCCTGGCCTATAGCGACCATAAATCTGAATTCCATAGTTAATATCCGTTTTCAACAACCGTATTTTTCCTATTTTTACCGCCTATTTCAAACACATGGCCATCCAAATTGCCGCTGCGACAACCTCGTTTCTCATAGCCTTTCTGATCGTACCGGTGATCATCAAATACTCGTTACAGAAAAACCTGGTTGACATCCCAGGCAGGCGCAAGATTCACAAGAAGGTCACGCCGTCTATGGGAGGAATCGCAATTTTTATTGGCTTTTTTATCTCTTCCCTGGTTTGGATCGATATGGAGGGTTGGGCGCAAATCAAATTCATCCTGTTCGCCCTGTTTGTGATTTTCTTTATCGGCGTCCGCGATGACCTGGTGCCCCTGCGAGCCTTCGTAAAGCTGATTGGTCAGATCGTTTCCGCTGCACTCCTTATTTTTCTGTTCGACCTGCGCATCCGCTCCTTCTATGGCCTGTTCGGCGTATATGAACTGGCTGAGCCGGCCAGCATCGCGCTGACGTTTTTCACGATCATCGTAATTACCAACTCCTTCAACCTGATTGACGGCCTCGACGGCCTCGCCGGTACTATCGCAATGATTGCGCTGATTGCCTTCGGGGTGTGGTACCTTCTGGTGGAAGAATACATATTTTCTGTACTGGCGTTCTCNATGGTAGGCGCCATTTTCGCNTTCCTGATTTTTAACTGGGAACCCTCGGAGGTGTTCATGGGCGACACGGGCGCNCTGGTAATCGGCATGTTCCTCGCCACCCTGACGATCCACTTTATCGAGCTTAACCACGAACTGTACTCCACGAACCCGTATAAATTCTCGGCGCCAATCGGCGCGGCCGCGTC